>Ga0080064_1000114_pt1 | contig 241119 bp, 278 predicted proteins | sample Subgrocontami54m_FD_69260 | JGI IMG/M metagenome (GOLD analysis project Ga0080064, IMG submission 69260) | Subsurface groundwater microbial communities from S. Glens Falls, New York, USA - GMW46 contaminated, 5.4 m (SPADES assembly) (version 2) ...
TTCCAATATTTTTTTGTCTGAGAAACCCTTCTGCAGCAAATACTTTGAGATATTTTGTCATGGTAGTTCTATTTACACCAAGTTTTTCAGAAATTTCAACTCCTGACATTCCTGTTTTGGAATCTTCAAGTACATCAATGAGTTTCTGTCTTATCTCTACAGACTGATACTCCCTACCCATATTGCTCCAGAGTTAAGGTATTGTATAAAGACTAATTTCCATAGAGGAGTGAAAAAGACGATTCAGTTATCTTTGACGGTTCACAAATCTATCATAATTATTTCAGACCCCACATGTCATTAGATGGTAAAACTCTTGCTGAGGCTTGTGGAATTGAGGTAAAAGGAAAAGACAAATGGAAAACATTAATACAAAATGCTAAAAATAGTTAAAATCCCATAGATCTTTGTTTAATGTTAGGAATATCGATCTGTTTTTGCCCATGCGTATAATTCATTGTCATTTTGACATTTGTTAATTCTCCTTCTAATTTGATGTCTCTTGTTGTTAAACTCAATATTTTTTTTAATACTACTATGAGGTGGGATTTCGAGAGTTATGTCAGGAATTGTTGGTGTGGTGTGAGGTTTACCATTATTATCAAAATCTAAAGTTATGGAGTGTATTGTTGTCCCATTATTTCCCTTATTGTCAATTCTAGTAAATATCGAAATGATGTTAAATTTTGGATCTGCATCAGTATGGATATACCAATATGGGTTTTTGGTATTGATTGATAAACGAGGTTTTTCTTTCCATGTTTTATAAAATACAATTCCAAGACTTACAGCACCAGTAATAGCACCAAACAGTGCTATACCTACTGTGATTTGTTCATAAGACAATGAATTATTAATTTAGTATTATTTGATTAAACTTTCTATGTCCCGACCTCGAACACGAATAAGATGTCCCATGAATCGAACAGAACCCACAAAATAAAATCTTATATACTTAGGTACTTTATTGTACGGTAAGGGAAAGTAAATTGCCGAAAGCTGGATTCAAATCAATAACCGTTTCAGAAACTGTTTATGATAAATTCCAAGATGTATATCAAAAAAATAAAGAAAGCCTTACAATGAAAGGCGTCAATAGTTTTTCAGGTTATGTAACTTACATGTTAGAAGAGATGATGCAAAAGGACAAGACCTTTGCAAGATATGCTCCAAAGATTGAAAAAATTTCCGTAGATGATGATCGTGTTATTTTAAAAGACAATATCAAAAACAGAATTGCAGAAGTTGCAGTACAAAAAGGAGAATTGTTCTGTCAGCTGTGTGAAGAAAAAGATTGTGTTCACATTGGATTTGTATTTTCACTTCCTGACGTATACGAAATTTTGAATTCTAGAGGAATAAAACATCCAAAATAAAGAGCAGTGGAGGAGGTGGGATTTGAACCCACGAACTCCTGAGAGACAGGATCACCCATTTTTATGATCTTAAGTCCTGCATGTCCAAAAGCACCTAGGTGCTTACTTTGGCCAGGCTTGATTACTCCTCCAAAAGTCTAGAAATTTGTGTGAAATTTAACAGTTTAGAGACTTTGGAGCCATAATCAAGAATTATAAGGATTTTAAATTGCTAAAATTCGTGCTTCGATAGCTCAGCCTGGTAGAGCGTTACCTTGGTAAGGTAAAGGTCGCGGGTTCAGATCCCGTTCGGAGCTTTAATAATTTTTTATTAAAAGTTCAAAATGACCAGTTCTTTTTTTAGAGTTGGAATTAATTGATCTATTTGCCTCTATTCTGGTTATTTTCCACGGATTCTTTGAAAATATATCTGCCACTTCTTTTGAGTCAGAGTTTGATAACAATACATTACAACCCCGAGAATCTAATTTCAAACAAAGTTCTGCTAGTCTTGTTAGATCATCATATGTGAAGTCTTTGTTAGTATAGCTTGTAAAATTTGCAGTGGCACTTGTTGGTTGGTATGGTGGATCAAAATATATCAAATCTCCTTTTTTGGCATCTCGTAGTACTGCCTCAAAATCTCTGCATTTGATGGAAATTCTACTTGATTGTAAGATATGACTTACAGCACGAAGGTTTTCTTCATTTACTATATTTGGATTAGAGTACTTTCCTAAAGGAACGTTGAATTTTCCTTTACTGTTTACACGGTATAGTCCATTAAAACAAGTCCTATTCAAGAAGATCAATCGAGATGTTTTTTCAATTTCGCTTCTTGGGTTACTTTCGCGAATTGAATAATAATATGACTCGGAATTTTTTTGATAATTTTTTTCATGATTTTTTAGAGAAGCAATCAGGGAATCTATTCTATCTCTAATTGTAGTATATGCCAATACAAGATCAGAGTTTAAATCAGAGATGCTGCACTTTTGGCCATTTTTGTCTGTAAGAATATGAAATAGTAAAGCACCTCCCCCAAGAAATGGCTCATAGTACGTACCAAAAGACTCTGGAAGATTTTGATTAATTATTGGAATTAACTGTCTTTTTCCTCCAGCCCATTTTACAAAGGGTTTTGGGGTAACTAAAATCTGGTCGTATTGTTGCTTCACATGTGATTATCACGATATCGCATATTGTCAAAAGAGACAACAAAAGATCACAACATGTACAATATTTTTTAATCAAATTTTATGATTAGAATACTCTAATCATAAAATAATAAAATGAAAAGGAAAAGGTTGGAGTTTTAGTCCCACTTTGACCAAGCGGCCATCCATCTGTATGTCCAAGTGTTTAGTTTACAACCTAATGCTGTAAATGTAACTGACAAAACTGCACCCGCACCTGCACCCAGCGCTACTGGACTGTTATAGAATTTACCTACTTGAGGTTCTATTGGTGTCATGTATGGTGGCAATGTTGGTCTTGGGTATTTGAATGCCGTTTCTAGTGGGTCTGCTACTGTTATCAGGTTTACCATGTTGAATAATGGTAAAGACATTCCTACCAGTACACCGCCAAACAGTATCAAGGAGTGCTTGTTCCTCTTTGTAGCCCAATAGGCCAAATCAAGCAACATTGCTGATGGTAACCAAATTGGTGTTACAATGAAGTCATATGGATAACCTAGTGCAAACCATGCGCCTTTTGCTACCCATGTGTATACTGTCATAATTAGGCCGTAGTACGTTGCTGTTCCTGGAACACCTGTAAACGTCAGGTAATATGTTGCACCTACTGCAAGCATCAACGTTTGCGATATTGAAAATACCGTAAACGAAGTCCAAGCCCAGTCAGTATAGAAAATGTAGTCGCCTGCATTAATTGTTAACAGTGTTGAGTTAACTGCAACTACTACTATGAATAAGTAGTGAGTACATCGTCTTAGCCAGACCATTATCAACTAGATAAAACGGTCGGTATATAAAATTTTAGAGTGTGATGGAGATCGTTGTTTTTTTAGTAAAATAAAGTAAAAAGAAGATGTCTGAAGGAGTTTCCTTCTAAAATCCGACATATAGTGATATGATTACAGTACCTACTGCGGTAGCTCCAATAACTGCAGCAATTATACCGTTGCTGTTTTTCTTAGAGCCTTCTTCCATAACTTTAACACAGAAGAGGTAACCAATCGCTTCAATAATTGTCAGAACAATGAACGCATAATGACCACTGTTTGTTGGATATGCCCAAGGATAATAGAAATATCCTGCTGCAGTACCACCAAAAGTTGCTAACCAAGCTGCAATGTAAGATAGAGTGATCATACCGGTCATATTTTCGACACGTTTGCCAATCATTCGTTCTACATCAGAGCTAGATGCGCCACCTGCGCCACTTGAACCAAATCCTTTCGGAAGAGTCATTTCTGGATTTATACGATTCAGAATCCTTTTAAGTCTTTCTTAAACGGTGGACCTAGTACGATCTTCGATATTTAAAATAAAAGAGAAAAAATTGTGCGTTTTGCACTTTATCTATGGAATTGCTCTGCTGTACAATTTGCCTTCTAAAGCCATCTTGTACATCTCTGCAACGTACGGATTCTCACCTGGAGTTTCTGCACCTAGTTCTACGAGTCGAGCATATACTCTGACTACGTATGCAAGTGCTCCCATGAATGCCACTACGACACCCATGTTAAACATCCAGTGATTTGGTACTGCAAAGATTTCCTCTACAAACCAGAAGTGCCACATCTCATTGACTCCAATTGTAAACATGGTTGCAAGGTAACCAAGAATGGTCATCTTCAATCCAGTGTTAATTGAGTTATTTGGACCTCTGAGTACTGGTACTTTTCTATCATAGATTGCTGCTGCTGCCCATCCAAGTGGTAATGTTATGAAGTGGGAATATAGCCACCAGTGTGCTGGTGTAAATGCACTATCTCTGATAGATGTCTGATGTAAAGAACCATCAACGAAGTTGTCTACTTCGACTGATGCTGCAGTGGATCCCATAGCAATGACGATGAGCCAGATTTTCTTTAGTCTCTGAATCTCAACTTCTTTTGGGATTAATGCGGGCATCTGTGCCATGAGAACTATCATGTTAATTCTGAATATAAAGTAAGGGTTTTGATATAAAGTAATTTTATAACATTTCTAATAAAATATACAAAAAAATAACATAATATCTCATATAAAAAACAAGTTAATTTGAAATAATTTCATTATATTTTTTTCAATTTCAATGTTAATCATTGATGATTAGCATAATCAAAGCATATCGATCCTCGTTATCAAGGTAAAATATATAACAATGTGTATTATCACTCAGGATATTAGGACTATGGTCGAAAAAAAGATTTTCGTATTAGGACTCACTGTCGTACTTGCATTAGGTACACTTGGTTTCAACTGGGTTGATTCCATACTTCCAACTGCAGATGCACATGGTGTCCAAGCACAACTCCAGAGTCGTTTCATCAGAATTGAAGATGAAACTTTCAACAGACAATCCCTACAAACTGGCGAAACCTTGACTGTTCAAGGTACTTTAGTCAGTCTTGTAGAAAGAGATCTAAGAGGATGGATTTCCATTTTCTCAGAATCCACTAACGCAGGTAACAGATGGGAGATGTTAGCAAGAGACCCACCAGGAAACGTCTTTGACATTCCAGGTAACGCTGTTGTTGAATATTCATTATCTGCAAAAGCACTTGAAGCAGGTGTATACCACGTACACACCCAACTCAACGTAGCAAAAGTGGGTCCAGGACTAGGTCCAGGTCAAACAGTAGTCGTTGAAGGAGACCCAATTATCAAACCAATTCCATATACCAACATCGCATACCAATCAATCATTATTGGTGTAGGTTATGTAATCACGTTTGCAACACGACCCTGGCAAGTTATCTAAACTACCCAACTTTTCCTTTTCATTTTCTATGTATTCATTACGTGAATCGTAATGAATCATCAAAATAATTAATCAAGTTTTATCTGCAAGAAAAAACCAGAAAGATTGTGTTAAGTTTTAAAATAATAAAAATAGATATTTTCCAAAGTTATTTTTTTGGAGATGTTGAATTTCGTAATGACAGATACAAAGTAAACATACAAAATCAAAAAAGAGGAAAAGTACTCAAATTACCATTTGGAATTATGCCAAAAAAAGACAAGATGTTAGTAAGAATGACAGGGCCAAGAGATCTGTTTGTTGAAGATTACTTACCATACTGTGGAGAATCAGAATGGCTTGAAATTGATTCTGATGAGATCACTTACTTTCTTGCTGATCACCAAGACCAATTTGATACTATTGAGATAATGGACAAGTAACAGAAAGAACTTTAAGTAATCCTCAAAAAATTATCACATGAAGTGGCCTGGTATGGGAGATCCATACAAGAGAAAGAAAATCATACGATTTTTGGGTTTAAGTGCAGGTGTGGGATTCATCACAGTTTTGATTACAATTTTAGTAGTAAATCCATTCATGGGTGAGCAACCACATAATGCATGCATAAACAATATTGAAAAAAATTGGAAGATGTCTTTTACTGTTGAACTATATGTTGATAATCAAAAGGCAGAAATTCCAGCCAACGTTGGATTTATGGAAGGATGCCAAAGAGCAATTTACACACTTACTGATGATGGAACTGTTTATGCAGAATGGAAAGAAGACCCTCAATTTGAAATAGGACACTTTTTGTATATTTTCAAATTTCCTCTAAGAGATATGGATGAGACAAAATCAAAGATATATGTTAACGGTAGAGAGTCGGAGAACTTTATCAAAACACCATTACAAGAGGGATATCACTACAAGATGACATTTACCTCAAAGGCATATGATGAGGCAAAAGACAAGGATTACTTACCTCCTCAAAACTAAGTAAAGGATTGCAAAATAATCCCACGGATAGTTCAGACGACAACTTTAGAACAATCTAGACTTTAACAAAAATAGATTTATTGACGATTTTAAAAATAATGAAAAGAAGAAAGGAAGTAATTTACCAGTATTTACCGTTGTCTGGAATTAGACCGATGCCTTCTCTTTCAAAGTGTCTGTCCAATTCATCTACCCATCTCTCACGGTTGTCTTTGTAAGCCCAACCATGTACACGTAACCAGAATGAGATAATTCCAAGAAGGAATATCGCGAACATCATGGTTCCGAAGATGTAAATCATTACATCATAGAATAATGGGTCATAGTTTGGTCCTAACTGACCTGTAAGTGAAGACAGGATGCTTAGGAAAGTTCCTACTATAGGAGTCATTGTATATTTTGGCTCTATTTGTGCGATATATACATTTCTTTTATTATCAAAAAGTACGAGATCAGTATCCACTAAAGGCTATAAAATAAAATAAGAGAAAAATAAGGTTTGTTTATCCTCGTCCCATTGCGGCGTATTTACCAGATCTTCCTCTAATGAAGAAAGCTCCTGCAATACCACCAAAGACTGCAGCTGCAATTACAGATGCACCGACTACACCATTTGCATCAAGATAAGGTGTACCTGATCCAGATGCGGGGTTAGCTTGTGCTGCATCAATTCTTCTTTTTTGAATCTCTAGTGCCTCTTCTAATGTGTATTGTCCGGTTTCTCCTTGGGAACCAACATTACCCATGTATTGTGCAAATGCAACTACGTTGTCTGCATAATAACCAATGGTAAATACAGCGATTAAGGATGCTGTTAGAAGTATTTTTGTATTCATACGGTTTACCTGTTCGTTGTGATGATAATGTACATATTTAACTTTTATTCTAAACCCCAAAATGCAGATGTTATGTACGAGATCCGGAATAAGTAACGTTTAATTTTGTTCTAAAGTCAGCCACGTTATGGGACGATTACACACACATAGACATGGAAAATCACATACTATTAGACCAGCTACACTTCGGGTTCCATCATGGATTACTCTTAGTACCAAAGAAATAGAAGAATTGGTTGTGAAATATTCTAAAGATGGACTAACACCAAGTCAAATTGGACTAAAACTTAGAGATCAACATTCAATTCCACTCATTAAACCAATAACGAAGAAAAGTATTGGAAAGATATTAGAAGAAAATAATCTTCAAGCAGAAATGCCAGAAGATCTAGATAATATTGTAAAAAAAGCAGTAGGTCTTCAAAAACACCTAAAGACAAACAAAGGAGATAACAGAAATGTTAGATCCCTTGAGTTAATTGAGGCCAAAGTGCATAGACTGTCAGTGTACTACAAAAGAATAGATCGCATTCCTAAAAACTGGAAATATAAATCCGTAGTTGCTCAATTAGAGTAATGACAAAAACTCTTGATGAGTCTCTTTCGTTTTTCAAAGATAAGATTTCAGATTGTATAAAATCTAAGAAATCAATTTCAGTTACAACTCATATCGATTGTGATGGATTAACATCAGGCAGTATTATCACAAAAGCCCTCATCAGAGCAGGTGCAAGATGTACGGTGAGAACTTCCAAAGAATTTAGTAAAAAGGTAATTGATTCTCTAAAAAAAGATTCAAGAGATTTTCATGTAATTACAGATCTTGCTGGAGGTTTTGCAAATAATTTAGATGAATCATTAGGAGAAAATTGGGTTGTATTAGATCATCATCAGATATCAGAAAAAGAACATGATAATCAAAAAGTCATCAATGCTTGGAAGTATGGTATTGATGGTGGCACTGAAATTTGTGCAGGAGGAATGGCATATCTTGCAGCAATGGTATTAGATGATAAAAATTCTGACTTGTCTGCAATAGCTGTTGTTTCAGCTTTAGGAGACAGACAAGATCAGGGTGAAAGAAAATCATTCATTGGAAAAAATTACGAGATTGCCAATACTGCAAAGGAAGAGGGACTAGTCGATATTGATCTGGATTTACTACTAGTTGGAAGAGAGACAAGACCACTTCCAGATGCTCTTGCATTTACATCACAACCATTTATCGAAGGTCTAACTTGGAATAGAGATGCATGTCTTTCACTTTTGAATTCTTCTGGAATTCAACTAAAGGATGGAGGTAGGTGGAGAGTACCAGCAGAGCTAAATGATGAAGAAAAGAGAACAGTTATCGAAACTATTTCAAAATTCACTTCGGGAAAGAATGCAACTGAGATAATGTCTGAATTAATTGGATACACCTACACATTTCCAAGAGAGGACAAAAGGAGCTTTTTGAGAGATGGTAGAGAATTTTCAACAATGCTCAATTCGTGTGGAAGAATAGGCAGATCAGGAGTTGGAATTGCAGTGTGCATGGGAGACAGAAACAAGATCCTAAGAGAAGGTGAAACAATACTTACAGACTATAGAAAAATGATTAGGGAATACATGAATGTTCTAACAAACGAGAGATGGCGGGTTTCAGAAAGTAAGACATGCGTCATGGTAAATGGAGAAGGAATTGTTCCAGAAATGATGACAGGTACAATTTCATCATTAATTGCAGGTTCACCAAAAAATGCTGGAAAAATTGTAATTTTGAGAACAGGTGGAGAAGAAAATACCATCAAATTTTCATCAAGAAAATCATTTGGATGTAAATCAGAGATTAATTTAAGCGAATTAATGAGAACAGGTGCTGAGAAGTTTGATGGTGTAGGCGGAGGTCATAATGCAGCAGCTGGCGCAAAAATAACTAAAGACAAATTAGATGGATTTTTAGATTATTTAGAAGTAAATGTCGTTAACATGTCAAGTACAGGTAATTCTCAATAATCTTTCAAAAGAAAAGGCCGAGACTGTAAAAAGAGCACTGGAACCTGACAATGTAAATTTTCCAGAAGGATTGAGTCTTTATGTTGAAAATATTGATAACAAACTTGTTTTTAATTTTGAGAGTAAGGAAAACATGAAAAAATTGATTAGTACTATTGATGAAGTTTTAGAACATGTTCAGGTTGCATTAAAGGTGATTGAATAATGTTAGATCCAAAAATAATCAAAGAAAAACCTCAAATCATCAGAGATATGCTCAAAGCAAGATCAGTTGAATTTAATTTTGATGAATTGACAGATTCGGATCAAAAAAGAAGAGAATTCATATTAAAAACTGATGAGTTGCGAAAAAAGAAAAACCAAATAGCATCAACAATTTCCCAAAAAAAGAAATCCGGTGAAGATACATCATCTATTTTAGCTGAAATGAAAAATATTTCAGAAGAACTTACAAAACTAGAAGCATTACAAGAAGAAATTGAAAAAAAATATTCAAGATTAGCGCTAACTATTCCAAATTTGATTCATGAGTCGGTGCCTGTTGGAAAAGATGAAACTGCTAACAAGGAAATAAAAAAATGGGGTAAAATTCCTGAATTTGATTTTAAGATAAATGATCACATAGATATTTCTGAAAACTTGGATTTGGTTGATCTTGAAAGAGCCGCCAAAGTTGCAGGTGCAAGATTTTATTATCTAAAAAATGATCTTGTACGACTAAATCAATCTCTTATTCATTATGCATTGGATTTTCTTGCAGAAAAAAACTATTCTTTAGCTCAGCCGCCATATATGATCAATCGCAAATCTATGGAAGGGGCAGTAATAGCTGATGACTTTGAAGAAGTAATATACAAAATTGAGAATGAAGATCTCTACATGATAGGAACATCAGAACATGCAATTGCTGCTATGCACTCTGATGAAATAATAGAAGGGAAAGATCTTCCGTTAAGGTATGCTGGTGTAAGTCCATGTTTTAGAAAAGAGGCAGGCGCACACGGTAGGGATCAAAAAGGAATTTTTAGAGTGCATCAATTTGATAAAATTGAACAATTTGTTTTTGCACGTCCGGAGGAATCTTGGAAAGAACATGAAAGAATGTTATCAGTTGCTGAAGATTTCTACCAAAATTTAGAAATTCCATACAAAGTAATGCTTCTATCATCGGGGGATATGGGAAAAGTTTCTGCAAAAACATATGACATAGAGGCGTGGATGGCAGGACAAAACACGTACAGAGAAATTGTTTCCTGTTCAAATTGTTTAGATTATCAGGCAAGAAGACTAAAGATCAGATTTAGAGAAAAGACAAATGAGGAAACGCAATACTTGCACACATTAAACAGTACATTAGTTGCAACATCACGTGTTTTGGTTTCAATAATGGAAAATTTTCAAACTAAAGACGGCCATATTGTTGTTCCAAAAGTTTTACAAAAATACATGGGCAAAAACATAATCTAGTCGCATACCCTTATATTTTGGATTCAAAGGTCGTTAATAATTGGCACGTAGAAAAGGACGAGTAAAGGACAAATGGCGAGAAAAGAAATGGGTAACAGTTAGCGCTCCAGATTCGTTTAACAATGTTCCAATTGCATACGTTCCAATTACCGATGATGAAAATGCACTAGGCAGAGTTCTAGAAGTAACCCTATACGATATTCTAAAAGGAGATCCATCGCAGCATCAATACAAAATGTACTTTCAAATTAACAAAGTAGAAGGCGATAAAGCTACTACAATTTTTAAGAGATATGAGTATTCCAAAGAATTTTTGCGCAGTTTAATTAGACGCGGTTCATCTAGAATAAACTTCATAATAGATATCAAAACTAAAGATGGATATGTCTTTAGAATCAAAGTACTTGCTCTTACACATAGACAACTTAACACGTCTAGAAAACACGCATTACGATTGATTGCAAGAGATGTAATTAACAATACAGTACCTCAAATGACAGTTGACCAATTTGTTCAGGCTACATGTTACAGTAAAATTAATTCAGACATAATGGCTGCATTTAAGAAAGTTATCAGAGTAAGACATGTGGGTCTTGAGAAAGTTAAGCTTATCAGAACCGCAGAAAAAGAAATAGCATTACTTGAAGCCTAAACAACAACGTATTCTTACAGATAATGGTTGACAAATTAGAAGTTACAATTGATGTAATAATACATGCTACAGAAGATATTTCAAAATTCTTAAAGTCTTTTGAAGAAATATTTGAGTTGAAAGAAGGAGATTTCACAGTTAATCAGACTACTGGTCATTTTGAAAATCCAATAACAATACTAAATGCCAAAATTGAAAAAAATCAGGCTCAAAAGTTTGTTGAAAAATTAGTTGAGTCATTATCAAATGATCAGATAAAGGAGTTAATTGAAGAGATAGAAGAAAGAACAGTAGATTCTAGATTTCACATCAGACTAGACAAACAAGAATTCATTAAAGGAAATCTAATCTTTAAGGAAAAAGATGCAATAAAAGTGAAAATTCACACTCCAATTTACAACAAAAAAGACACAGTCAAAATATTTAGCAAAATATTCCAACTAGATTAAATAGGAATGATAAGATAATTTAATTTGGGAATGAGGAGATAATAGCCGCTCCAGTCTGAGCGAAAGCTTTGAAGACGCCGCGACGAACCGACCCCATTTTTGAATTGAACAACAAACGTTTCCTGACATGTAACTATGGTATTATTTTAAATACGGATAAACGGGCGTTCTTTTGTGGCAGATTATGACGTCATAGTAGCTGGAGGAGGATTAGCAGGAACTATTGCTGCTCAATCAGTTTCACATTATTCTAATCAAGGATTAAAAATTCTAGTAATTGATAGAAACCCATCAAACTTACCTGGAATGAAAAGTACTGCAGGTTGGATTTGTGGAGATGCAGTTAGTAAAGAAGCTGTGGATTTCATGACAAACAGAATCAAAGTAAATTGGAGTGAACCAGAAATCGAGTATAAAGTCAAAGGGGTAATGGCATTTTCTCCAGATAGAGAAACATCAATCCCATTTGATGGTGCAGGGTATATGCTGAATAGACAAGTTCTACCACAACGTCAAAACGAAAGAACGTTAGCTATGGGAGTAGATTTTGATTTTGAAATTAATCTTACAGGATTATTGTATGATGGAAATCAAGTGATAGGAGTTCAAGGAATAGACTATAAAACAAAAACGCCTTACAAAAAGACAGCCAAAGTTGTAATCGATGCAACTGGAATGACATCCATGCTTCGAAACCAGATTTCCAATACAACAAAGATGGAAAGAAAAGTGGATCGTAAAGATGTAGAATCAACAGGAAGACATATCATGTATTTTGAACAGGGCGAAGAAGATCTAACTGAATTCGATCCTGATTATTGCATAATTCATCTTGATCAAGATATTGCTCCAGGAGGATACGGATGGGTATTTCCAAAAGGAAAAAACAAAGTAAACATTGGTTTAGGTGTTGAAAAAACACTACTTGACAAAAGAAATCAAAGATTAGGAAAAAACGATAATGTGTCCATGTTGATTAATCAGTATGTGGAAAGAAATCGTGCAATAAAAAACCCAAAACTTTCAGAAGATCCTCAAGATAAGAATAATGCAAGTGGTAATTTCCAAGTTTCAGTAAGAAGACAAAATGATTGCATGGTTGCAAATGGATTTGTTCTAGTTGGAGATTCTGCCTGGATGCCAAAGCCATTGGATGCTGGAGGTATTGGACCAGCATTGGTTGCAGGAACTATTGTTGGAAAATGTGTTGCAGAATCAATTCAATCCGGCGATGTTACTGAGAAAGGATTATGGAGATATAATAAAGAATTCATAAATGAATATGGTTACAAAACAGCAGGACTGGAAATTTTCAGAAGATTAATTCAAACTCTCACTAACGAACAAATTAGTTATGGAATGAAGCACTTTTTGGGAAATATGGATGTGGAGGCTATTTCAAAAGGAGAGCATCCAGACTTTTCTAATGTCACAAAATTAGGAATGATGATTAGAGGTGCCCTTAACAAAAAACTTGCTGATGGTTTGCGTTTTACTACACAACAAAATAGGCTATTGACAAAACATTATTACGATTATCCTGATTCTCCAGAGGGATTTAGTGACTGGAGTAAAAAACTACATCAAATTCTTGATGAATCTAATGCCAAATTACTTCAATATCAAAACTAAGCTTTATTTGTAAACTTGGATCTTAGAAAAAATATCAAATGGTAAAAGAAGCATCATACTTAGATTGGAATAATTCTATTCAGATTTTAAACAAAGCACACCAAGCAGATCTATTTGTATTGATAATTGGTCCAAAGGGCACTGGAAAAACATCTCTGGTCAGAGATTTTGCAAAGAGCAAAAATGCGAAACTAGAATCAATAAATTTTAGCCTCAGGACACGAGAGAGTCATCTTATTGGAACAAAAACCTTAACGAATGGAACAGTGAGTTTTGAGGAAGGTCTTTTGATTAAATCAATGAGTGAAGGTAGTATGTTGTATCTGGATGAAATAAATTCTGCTGAAGCTGATGTTTTACTACGATTAGATGAAGCATTAGATGATAGACGACAGATTACTCTAAAAGAATCTACAGGAGAAATTGTAAAAGCCAAAGAGGGCTGGTTTGTAATTGCAACAATTAATCCTCTTACACATAGTGGAACCAAAGAACTGCCACCGCAATTACTCAGCAGATTTCCAGTTAGAATTCGTCTAGAGTATCCACCTGAGGATATAGAATTGGAAATTGTTAAGAAACATGTTTCAGGAAACCACGATTCTGAAATTGTTCAGGCAATAAAACTTGCAAATATACTAAGACAAGCAGCTGCCGTGGAAGAATTATTTTATTCTCCAAGTTTAAGGGAGACAATAGCATTTGGAAAATTGTTAGATAGTGGAATGTCTTCAAAAGAATCAGCAAAAATTGTTTTTGGTAATGTGTATACACAGTGGGGAAACATAGAATATCAAAAAGTAAGTGACATCATTACCTCAATGTTTGGTAATTAGATGCAATCATTACAATTACGAAATGAATCATTAGTGGAGATTGCTACATTTTTAGTCAGAAGATGGTCCGAAAGAGAAAACATTACAGTTGAATTTTCAGATAAAATTGAGACAAAAACTAGACTGAAAGAAAATAGAGTTATCTTAACGCCAATTGAAAAAAGAATGGGGGATAATTTTCAGAAATATAGGCAATTTAGAACTTCATTGTGGTATGAAGCAATGAGAATAAAGTTTTGTAAAAAAATTCTAAGTAACGATCATGCATTTGGATTTATTCTAAACACTATGGAAACCCGCAGAGTAGAACAACTAGGTAGAAAACTTTGGAAAGGCATGGATGAAGAGATTGTTTTTAATTATGCATACATGTTTGTGTCTAGACCACAATTACATACAGTTTATGGAAAAGCACGAATTGTAGAAGCATTTTACCAATATTTTATGTTTGGAGCATTCAAGGGGGAAATACAAGCTAGTCACTTTGAAAGAATAAAAAAAGCATCAGAATTTGCTAAAAAAATTGTTGATGAATCTATAGAGAGAAGACATGATACAGAATTGTTGGAAAAAAATGTGAATGAAATTATTAAAATTTTAGATATAGATTCATTGCTTACAATTCCTGTTTCGTTACCATTTATGAAAGCAGGTATAGCTGTTTCAGAAGAAGAACTATTAAAATTTCTAACAGTGATTTCAAAAAATAAAGAAGGTGATTTTGGAAAAATTGATCCAAAAGCTGCATTAAGTGGAGATAATATCTATGATGAATACAAAGTATTGCTAGACGAAAACAAAAAAAATGACAATAAAGGATTAACTTCTGAATCAATAGGAATTCAAATTCCAACTATCGCTAATGTAGATGAAACAGTAATCTACGATATGAATTTGATAAATAATCTGAAAATAAAATTTAGAGAATTGAAATCAGGATGGAAAGAACAACATCTTAGCAGTGGAGATGAGTTTGATGAAGAAAATTACATTGAAGGAAATGAGCCATTTTTTACAGATATTAAAAAATCAATCAAAACAAGAATAGTTATTTTGTTAGATCACTCATCAAGTATTGCATCAGATGCATTAGAATACAAAAAAGCTACGCTTGCACTTTGTGAAGTACTAGCATATTTGAAAGTAAAGTTTGCAGTTTATGCATTTAATACACATAACAGAGCTGTGATATGCTGGGTGATAAAACCAGACAATATGAAATGGAATAATAGTTCAGCCAAAAGATTGGCACAAATTGTTGCAAATGGTTCTACACCGTTAGCAGAAGTATATGACAAAATGTTTCTCATATTACAATCAAAAAGACCAGATATTTTTTTGACATTAACTGATGGAGAACCATCAGATCCAGACGCAGTTCGTATAATGATTAAATCATTGAAAGTTCTTGGAATCAAGATGGTGGCACTAGGCTTGGGATCAAACACAGTTAGAGCAACCATAATTGCAAATAATCTAAGACATTTAGGATATGAGAAGACTTTGGCAGTAAGTAGATTAAATGATATTCCAAGTAAAGTGATAAGAGTTTTAGAAGAATGAAAACAAGTTGTAATAATTTAAGACTTACAACTAGATAAAACCTAAAAAAGACACAAAATTTGTGAGAATTTCTTTACTATTGGCAATTCTGGTATTTTCATTATTTGGTACTGCTTATGCTGATACCCACTCAATTACAACACAAGAAATAATTCAAAATGATGAAAAAACAAATAACTTTGTAGATCTTATCATCGATACAATAAAGTCGATTTTTAATCTAGTGTATAATCTAGAAGACAATCCCAAACTGGAACAATGGGCTAGTCAAGTTATTCAAGATAGAGCTCAAAGAACTGAAGACAAAATCAATTCTCAATTAGGAATAACACAGGACACTTCGAAAATTAAAGTAGAATCAGATAAAATTCTCAATCCTGTAAAAGAACCTTAAATAACATAGATCACTATTCTGCAAGTCTAGAATTTAACATAAAAAAAGATTAAAAACTTCTAAATTTGGTAACAAAACACGTGAGAATATGACCAATACGGAGATAACATCAGAGGAGATCTATGAAAATATTCAAAACAAAGTTCCATTATTAATTTTAGACTTACGAACACCAGAGAACTACATGGCAGGACATATTGAAGGATCTGCAAATGCCAAATGTACTAGTATGCAGCAAAAACAAGCAATCATGTCAAAACTTCCAATGGATCAAAAAATAATTCTTATAGATGATGACGGAAATGAAGCATCACAAAATGCTAACATGTTAGCAAGATTTGGTTTTGATGCACATCATCTCAAAAACGGAATAAAAAGTTGGAATAAAACACTGGTAAAAAGCAAACAAGATACGGTAATTTCAAATGAAAAGTTATGGGAGTCTCTGAAGAGTGACAAAGATGTATTTTTACTAGATGTTAGAGAGCCAATGGAGTTTGCAGAGTTTAAAATTCCAGGAGCAATAAATGTTCCATTATCAGAGTTATTTACGTCAAGGGCAGGAGAAAAAATTCCAAAAGATAAGAAGATAGTAACTATATGTTCTCATGGAAACAGATCAATGGTAGCTACATTTGCACTTGCACAAAGGGGAATCGAATCTACATCTTTGGAAGGTGGAATGTCTATGTGGAATCAGGTTCTTAATGCAAATATTGCAATTAAAAATGTAGATTTGACAATTATTCAAGTTGAAAAAGTTGGAAAAGGATGTTTATCGCATATTGTGGGATCTGATGGTCAAGCACTAGTAATTGATCCAAATTACCCACCTTCAAAGTACATTGAATTTGCAGAAAAAGAAGGGCTAAAGATCACCAAGGTCATAGATACACATCAACATGCAGATCATGTCTCTGCAGCTAGGGAATTAGCAAAAATTACAAATGCAGAGTTGTATTTTAGTGCAAAAGAAGAATACAAAATTGAGCACAAAAAAGTAGATGATGGAGATATAATTCATATTGGAAAAAAACAGGTACGAGTAATACACACTCCTGGACACACTGCGGGAAGCATGACATTTGTAGTTGATAATAAATATGCATTTAGTGGCGATACGCTATTTATGGAGTCTGTTGGAAGACCAGATCTTAGAGATAAGGTAGAGGAATTTGCAAGTGATTTACACGATACTATTCACAAGAAATTATTAAAACTTGAATCAAATACAATGATATTTCCAACTCATCATGGCGAGGGCATAAAATCAACAGAGAATGGGATATTTTACACCACACCAGAAATGGCTAAAAAATTAGCGTTGTTAGATTTGAGTAAGGAGGAATTTGTAAATAAAGTTGTTAGTATAACTACTCCCAGACCCATGAATTATTCAATCATAATTAAGGTAAATAAGGGAACAATTCCAATTATTGAAGAACAAGTACCAGATTTAGAGATGGGACCAAACAGATGCAGCATACAACCATCTTAAAAATTAATTTTTTAAAACACTCAAAAACATTAGATGAATTGCCTTGAAGTGTCTATCAGTATCACAGCCGTTTGCAGATTTAATAATATCTGGAAAAAAGACAATAGAATTAAGAAACTGGAATACAAATTTTCGTGGTGAATTTTTGATTCATGCACCAATCAAAATAAGAACAGAAGATTGTAAGAGATTAAAAATTACAAAAAAATTAGTTACTGGTGCAATTATTGGAAAAGCTGAGCTTTATGATGTAAAAAGATACAACTCATCAAAAGAATTAAAAAAAGATCAAAAATTTCATTTTGCTTCAAAAAAATTTCAAGAAAAAACTTTTGGATTCAAGATAAAAAATGTAAAACCAGTAAGAATTCCAATTCCATGGAAAGGACAATTGGGATTCTTTGATGTAGAATTATCAAAAGCAAGGATCAAAAACAAAGACATTGTAACTGATATTGTAGATGAAGAATATCGCTATCAATGGATTGGGCATCATTGAGAGGTAACCGATATTTAGAAAAAATCGGAGTAGTATATATAAAGGACCTATTTAAAGTCCGTCGACATGCCTCAAACAAAGCCTATTGTTAGTGTTGAAAATGTAGTTGCTTCTGCATCAGTAGACCAAAAAATTGATCTTAACGAAATAACTGAAAAATTTCCTGACACTGAATATCATCCCGAACAATTTCCAGGGTTGGTCTTTAGATTACAAAATCCAAGAACTGCAACACTAATTTTTAGAACTGGAAAAATGGTATGTACTGGTGCAAAATCAGAAGATATGGCAATCAAAGCAGTCAACACAGTAGTTCAAAAGCTACGAAAAGGCAAAATCAAAATCAAAAATGATGCAGTGATTACAGTACAAAATATTGTAGCAGCAATAAACCTAGGCGGTAAAATTCACTTAGAAAAAGCAGCCAGAACACTACCAAGAAGTATGTATGAACCTGAGCAATTTCCAGGATTAATTCATAGAATGTTGGACCCAAAAACGGTCATATTGTTATTTGCCTCAGGAAAGCTAGTTTGTACTGGTGCAAAAAAAGAATCAGACGTATATCGTTCTGTTCATAATTTACATTCATTGTTAGAAGAAAAAAATCTAATGATATATGATCAATAAAATTCCTATATTCAGATCATTCATAAAAATTTAATCATAATTGACTAAAGATACATTTGAAAAAGAAAAGAACAAACTTACTCCTGAAGAGGGGTTTGATTTAGTTGGAATAGACTATTTTGCAGATTCTGATAACAAATTGTACCTAATAGAACATTTTGAAATGTATCAAGATGCATTAAATGCAAAAAAAGAACGTAAAAATTCAGAAGAGTATTTTATTCTGTACAAAGGTGCAGGGGGAGACTACATATGTCGATAGATTACAAAAAATAGTACAGCTTCACTTAATTTTACAAACTATCTTATCATTGACCATACAAACTCATATTCAGTGACAGATAAAACTACGGATTTAATTGATACATTTTATGACAAAGAAAAAAACATACAGAATAATTCAAATTCACAACAAATTATTAGAAAGAGCTCTAAAGCAAAATATCAGATTTTTGATGAGATAGAATTTACTCGTGGCAGAGAGATACTAGGAGACCTAATCGTTCATGGTATGGTAGCCTCAGGAGGGACAGATATAGACTGGTTAATTGAGCACAATGGCGGTTTTATCATCTTGGAATTCAAGGGATTTCATAATGACAAGATCAACATTGCAAAAGGACAAATGATTGCATACGAAAAATTACATGAGAAATTAAATCAAGCCACAAAATGTTATCTGTACATTGTTGGTTGTGATGATATAGATTTTTCAAATCCGGATGCAACAATTTGGATTTTTGAAATGAAACAATGGAAGATAGGAGTGATTCCAAAAAATACAAGTGATATTTATGGTGATGATTCAGGAAAACAAAACAAGTTCATTGTTTATCGTGAATATATGGAAGAGATTAGCATAGAAAAACTAAGAGAAATGATTGATTCACATTGGAAAGAATTTGAAAAAGTTATGTCCTAAAAGAAAATGTTTTTGATTTTGTTTCTAAATTATTTTCTACTTTTATTGTAAATGTACCAGATTTATCCCATCCAGAACCTCCAGCTATTGCTAATGTAGAAAATCTACCGTCACTTTTAACAGAGATTTGTTCAGACCAAACTAATTGACCCTCTTGATTTTCTATTGAGAGATTTATTTTTCCAGATTCATTTGATGTTCCACTAATTGAAATAATATCACCTTTCTGATATGCAGGCAAATCTGTTTGAATTGAAAGAGTGGAGGATGAGTCCATAGGGATTTGAGAGCCATCAAATTTAATATAAGAAACTCCAGAAAGAGATACACCGATTATAATCGTTATTGCAAATATTACTCCACCTATACCTAACAACATTTTTGTATTTTTAGATTTCAACTTTACAGTTTGTGGATATGTTATTTGTGGAGTTTCGATTTTTTGTTTTGCAGATATATTTGAAAATGATACATCTGGAATAACAGGTTTTTCTTCTATTGGTTTTTCTTCGACTGGAGGTGCTCTACCAAGATATTTTTCAGCCAGATTTCTAACATAGTTTCTCTCGTAATTGCTAATCACTTCATTATTTTCACAAGCTCTAAAAATTTGTTTTAGTATACGTTCATCACCCTTTTCTTTATCCAATAAATCCTGTACGTCATCAATGAGAGAATCAGTCATGCGTGTTTTATTCTCCTATTGGATTATTTATGAAGTTACCTTGTTTAAGATTGCTAGAAATTAATACAAACAGGCTCGAATTGTATCTTGATAGAAAACAACAACTCATCCTAAAACCCTCCAGTACATCATAATTGATGCCACATTAATGAATCCAAGATAGTTTTCTGCTATTCTCTCATACCTGATTCTAATTCTGTGGAATCCACATTTGAGCCATGCAAAGAACCTCTCCACTACAAATCTTGTTCTGTTGTAATTGGTTTGTAAATTGCGCTGCAATACAAATTTAGAATTTGTCTTGTATGGAATGCAGCATGCAATTCCATTGTTTCTCAGGTAATTCCTGATGTATCTGGCATCATAACCCTTGTCTGCATATGCTGATCCTATCTGTTTGTTGGGATCATCAACCAGATATTCCGAGATTGATTCCATGACATCGATGAATCTTGTAGAATCATGCTCGTTTGCAGGACCAATCACAATCGATACTGGTAGTCCGTTGGATTCCACTGCGACGTGGATTTTTGTGCCTGATATGTGCTTGAATCCGTCGTATCCTAGTATGGAGCCCCTTTTTTGGCAGGAATTGTTGATGAATCCACAGATATCTTTTGTAGACTGATCTTGCTGGAATGATGTGCTGATTTGATTATTCCAGACAGGATCTCTTGCCAGATTCTTTTTTGTTGCCATTTCTGCAATCTGAGATGGGCAGTTGATTTGCTGCCATATCTCTTTGGCATCTCACCCCATCTGCAACCGGTAACTAGAACAAACATGATTCCATTAATGATGGTGCGGTCATCACATCTTGGCCTGCCTGTTCTGGCAGGTTTTGGAAGATGTGATTGTATTGTCTCCCATTGTTTGTCCGATATTTCTTGGAATTTCATGGAATAGATGTTATTATTCCAGCTGATAGATCTGGTGATCATTGAAAATTTACTAAATGATCAGTTTTAGGATGAGTTGTGGATTTCTCAAATATGTGTAATTATCTAGAGTAAATTTTTTGAGCTTGAATTATCACTGTTCGAATGTAATCTTTTGCAGTAACATCAGATACACCCATCTGTTTTACTTTTTGATATAGATCATATTCTTTTGGATTACTCAAATAATATTTTAGAAGATAGTTGAGTCGGTGTGATCTTTTCTCATCACTTTTCATGATTCAACTTTTTTTGTGTACTAAAAAGGTCAGAGGATAATAATATAACCAATGGATCTTATCGTATCATAAAATTTGAATAAAAACATGTAATCTTTTTTAAATAATAGAAATTTAGGGACACAAATGAAACGAATTGAGGCAACTATTCAAATCGATAAAACAGGTCTAGTTTCTGATGCTATCAAGAATATGGTTGGTGGATTTACCATATTAGAGGGAAATGGTAGGGGTTCCGGTCAGAGGCAAACCATGAGAGGAGGAAGAGGAACAGGTACTTTTGTCGCAGAATTCAATAAAGTTGCAACGGTTAGTACAATTATAGAGGATTCAAAAGTAGAAGCAGTGATCAATGCGATTTCTGATGCAGTATTTTCAGGAAAAGCCGGAGATGGAATAATTGTTGTATCTACAGTTGATGATGTTCTAAATATTGCATCAAAGAAAAGAGGTTCGGAAGCCCTCTAATTATTTTCTTTTAATCAAAACTATAACATGATTAACAAAGGACAATAATTTTAATAGTATGAAAAATGAGATTTCAAGTAACTAGTTTACTATATTTTTAGAATTGCATTTGTAATAACTCTAAAATCAATAGTTGTAATTTGTAAAAATACAATGTATCAGAAAATAATGTGAACAACTGAGAGGATAACAATGGTTCCTCTCAGTGAGTATCCCTTTGGGGGACATGTTTGTTGAAGGGATAATCAGTTATTACAATCTAAGTATAAAAGCGAATGATTATTGTTTCTAAAAATTCTCAGATGAATTTTATATCATGCCTAATCTACTTGAATTTTTGGAGAATAATTACTAAAATGATAAAAAATAAGAACTGACACAAAGCAACATAACCATAAATTTATTTAGATTTTGGTTCAAAATTAAACAAATTTTTGAGAGAAATAGAATCAAGTAATAAATTACGATATGCAATTATTAATGTGGCAATAAAAACAAGATACATCTTTGGTTGCAATCACAACAATAGAAATATTTTATCCACTACAATTTTTGAAAGAGGATTAGAGATTCCAGCTATTTTTTGTGATAATTGTGTCACAGTTTGCAATATTTGTCTTAAGAAAACAAAAACAAGAGCATATGATAAACTTGAACTATGTGAAAAATGCTACTCCAATGTTATAAAAATTGCAAAATGTTAAGATTCTTGCTCCACTATAACATTTAATGTCATAGTAGTTCTAACATGAGGTAATTTCCTAATAGCCTTGGTAATTATATTTTCCAATATTTTATAATCTGATGTTTCAACTTTACAAATAACATCATAGTATCCAAACACCACATCAGCTTCTTTAACTTCAGGAATGTGACTAAGATTTTTTAAAACATTGTATTCTTCGCCTTTATCGCTATGAATAACAACGTATGCTTGAATGTTGTTTTTACCAAGCATAGAGCCAATGAGTTTTTCAGATGTTTGAAATAGCTCTTTACCTTCTGAACGGGTAAGAGTTATGGTAGTATGTATTTTAGGCATCTTACGGATTACATGTGTAATAGTTTTTTGAATTTGTTCATCAGAGTCTGATTCTATTTTTGCAATAATATCATAAAGACCAAGTGTGCCATGTACTTCTGTAACATTATCAACTGTTTTTAGTGATGAAATTACACTTTTTTCAGAACCTAAATCACAATTTATGAGAACATATGCTTTTGTCAACTAACAAACTCCTACTATTGCTGTCCTTCTATTCCCATTAAAGTTAGTGTTGATCTGATTTTTGATATTTTTCTAATCTTCCAGGTTATAGTTTCACGTAATGTTTCAACTTGTTTTGATTCCACCTTTGCCAATATATCATAGGCGCCAAATATGCCATGTACTTCCGTAACCTCTTCTATGGATTTTAATTCTGAAATTACTGATTCCTCAGAACCTAGATCACAATTTATGAGAACATACGCTGTTGCCAATTTATCACTCATCTCCAGTTTTCATACTTTTAATATCATCTTAAAATATATAAGAATAATTAAATTTACTTAAATATTAACCGCTAAAAGAAAGAGAAAATGAATAACTGTATAGTCATTATAAAAATTAGCTCAAAGTTGTATAGATTGTAATAAAATATCTAAAATTATCTAAGATAGAATATATGCATCATTCATAATTTTTTCAAGTTCTGTGATATTTTTTGATGAAGATATTTTTGGTCGTAGTTTTGCACCACCTGTCATTCCTTTGGTAAACCTCATTGCCTGACCCTTAATGTTTGAAAATTTTATGTTGTATTTAGTGGTAAGACAAAGGTATTCAAAAAACGAATCCAGTTTATCTTTTAATGAATATTGTTTATAAGTTCCAGTTTTTAGATAGTCATTAATTTGTTCAAATAAAAACGGATTTCCCATTGCACCTCTGCCGATCATAACATAATCACAGCCAGTTTGATCAAGCATTGTTTTAGCATCTTCAGGAGTTGTTATATCGCCATTACCCACTATAGGAATATTAGAAATTTCTTTGAGTTCTTTGATCATTTTCCAATCAGCGTTACCTGAATACCCTTGAGTCACGGTTCTGGGATGAAGTGTAATCATTTGGATTCCCTCATTTTCTGCAATTTGTGCAATTTCTTTGAAAAGATAACGACTTGCATCAGTAACTCCTGAACGGATCTTCAGAGTAACTGGTTTTTTTACTGCATTAACTATAGTGCTAAAAATTTGTTGGGTAAGATTAACTTCTTGTAAAAGTGCCCCTCCAGCCATTTGTTGTGTTATATGCGGTGCCGGACAGCCCATATTGTAATCAATAATATCAAAAAATGGCTCTACTATCTTTGCAGCTTTTTCTAATGCTAAAAGATCAGAGCCAAACAATTGAACTGAAAGGGGTCTCTCTTTTTCAGAATATTCTAAAAATTCTTGAATAGTTTTCTTGTTTTCTTTTAGTTGTTGTTCTTTTGCAATTATACTATGAATACTAGTAAATTCTGTTACAACCAAACCTGCACCCATTTTTTTACACTGTAATCTAAGAGCAGGATCACTTACCCCAGCCATTGGAGCTAAAAAGGCTCTACTTGAAAACTTTGGAAGCATTATAACAATTTTGATTTCTTGATATATGTATTATATCAAATTGATGTTTTGCATATTTAGAAAAAGATTAATTCTACAGATCTGGACAGCCGTCAGTGTCTCTATCACCATCATAATTTTCTGGTTCTAGAGGACACAAATCTTCATCGTTAATAATATCATCTAGATCATCGTCATGAACAAATCTTTGTTGTTCTGGAGCAGTATCAGGGCAACCGTCTTCATCGTTATACTTGTTCCAAGTTTCTGGGCTTATTGGACATGAATCAATTACATCTGGATATCCATCGCCGTCAGAATCAGGTCTTGTGGAGACAGTAGACTCTGCGCCTTTTAGATCGGGACAGCCGTCAGTATCTAAAAAGCCATTAAAGTTTTCTGGTTCAGTAATACATGAATCCCATCTGTCTTGAATTCCATCACCGTCAGTGTCTGGGAATGTGTATCCTGTACCAGCATCAGAAACTTCATCTGGACAGCCGTCATCGTCTTGGAATTTATTGTAAATCTCTGGAACTTTAGGACATGAATCCACTATATCTGGAATGCCATCAGAATCAGCATCAAGGGCAGAAGTAAATTTGTCAGGGCAGCCGTCTTTGTCTAAAAATCCATTGAGGGTTTCTGGTTGAGTTGGACACAAATCTAGATTATCTAAAATTCCGTCACTGTCAGTGTCTGCAGCTAATTTATCACTAGATAAAACATCTGGACAGCCGTCGTCATCTTGGAATTTGTTATAAGTTTCCGGAGCCAATGAACACTGATCAACATCATCTAAAATACCATCAAAGTCAGCATCACCAACTGAATTGTAATCTATACTGTCAGGGCAGCCGTCATCGTCTTGGAATCCATTGTGTCGTTCTGCGACTTTTGGACAGTCATCCAGATTATCTGGAATACCGTCATAATCAGAATCAATTAATTTACCAGCAGTTGTACCTAGAATTTCTGGACAGCCGTCAGTATCTAAAAAGCCATTAAAGTTTTCTGGTTCAGTAATACATGAATCCCATCTGTCTTGAATTCCATCAGAATCAGTGTCTGGGAATTGATATTCAGTTGCAGTACCAGAAACTTCATCTGGACAGCCGTCATCGTCTTGGAATTTATTGTAAGTTTCTGGAATGTAAGGACATGAATCCAAGTTATCAGAAATTCCATCTCTATCAACATCGTTAGTTAGAACATATTTGTCAGGACAACCGTCTTTGTCTTGATAACCATTGAGGGTTTCTGGTTGAGTTGGACACAAATCTAGATTATCTAAAATTCCGTCACTGTCAGTGTCTGCAGCTAATTTATCACTAGATAAAACATCTGGACAGCCGTCATCGTCTTGGAATTTGTTATAAGTTTCTTTGTTATATGGACACAAGTCATCTTGATCTGAAATTGCATCGCCATCAACATCATCTATTATTTTATAATCAATTACATCTGGACAGCCGTCATCGTCTTGGAATTTATTGAAATTTTCACGCTCTTGAGGACATGTATCAGCAGAGTCTGGAATTGAATCATAATCAGAATCAATTAATTTACCAGCAGTTGTACCTAGAATTTCTGGACAGCCGTCAGTATCTAAAAAGCCATTAAAGTTTTCTGGTTCAGTAATACATGAATCCCATCTGTCTTGAATTCCATCACCGTCAGTGTCTGGGAATGTGTATCCTGTACCAGCATCAGAAACTTCATCTGGACAGCCGTCATCGTCTTGGAATTTATTGTAAATCTCTGGAACTTTAGGACAGGAGTCCAAGTTATCAGAAATTCCATCTCTATCAGTGTCTCGTGATGATATATTATCAGGACAGCCATCTTTGTCATCAATTCCGTTAAATGTTTCTGGTTGGTTAGCACAAGAATCTATAAAGTCTGCAATTCCATCATTATCAGAGTCTGCTGTTCCTTGGCCTGCAGAAGGTGATGAGTCAGAACATCCATCATCATCTTGGAATTTATTATAATTTTCTTTAACAGTAGGACAATTATCAATATGATCTGGAATTCCATCATAATCAGCATCATACCAAGGAATGAAATCTGCGGGACAGCCGTCTACATTATTACCATATTGAGGATCATAGTCTTCTTGCAAATTTGGACATTGATCAGTGTTGTTTGGTACACCATCATTATCATTGTCTTCAACACCATAGACATTGGCTTGGAAAATACCAATAGAAGTAATTAAAAGCAGAAATACTAGGATTTGATATTTTTTCATTTTACTATACGCCTATTGGTCAGGACAACCGTCAGTATCTCTATCCCCATCATAATCTTCTAGTTCCATAGGACATAGATCATAATCATTAATAATACCATCTAGATCAGCATCATGTTTGTATCGTGATTGTTCTGGAGCAGTATCGGGGCAACCGTCTGAATCTTGATATTTATTGGAAGTTTCTTTGTCATTAGGACACATATCAACGTCATCGTTTATTCTATCACCATCAGTATCTAGAGTAATTGTACCTGTTGGAACAGTATCTTGGCAACCGTCATAATCAAGATATCTATTCCAAACTTCATTTTGTGTTGGGCACATATCCATTACATCAGGAACTCCATCACCGTCAGCATCTGGTTGAGATATGTTACTATCAGGGCAACCGTCGTCATCTTGGAATCCATTAAAAGTCTCAGCAACTAGTGGACAATTATCAAGTACGTCCTCTATTCCATCATTATCAGAATCTACTACAAATGATTCAAAAATTGTATCAGGGCAACCGTCATCGTCTTGGAATTTGTTATAAGTTTCTGGAGCTAGCATACATGCATCTATTGCATCTGGCAAACCATCCTGATCTCTATCAATATTAGGAATGTAACTATCTGGACAACCGTCCAAGTCTAAAATTCCATTAAAAGTCTCAGCTTGATTTGGACAACGATCTTGTAGATCATTTATGCCATCACTATCAGAATCAGGAGCCCCCTTATCATCTGGAACATAGTCAGGACAACCGTCAGTATCTTGGAATTTATTGTAAGTTTCTGGAACAAGTGGACAAGTATCTTTGCTGTTTGCAATACCATCAAAGTCAGAATCAACATCAGTCAAATAAGATGGAAAGTCAGGACAACCATCCTCGTCTTCAAATCCATTATATCTTTCAGGTACTAGTGGACATGTATCAGCAGAGTCTGGAACCCCATCAAAATCAGCATCTAATTCTGCAGAATTATCAGGACAACCGTCAGTATCAAGATATCTATTCCATGTTTCAGATTCAGTAGGACACAGATCTAATGAATCTCTGATTCCATCAAAATCAGAATCCATTACAGAGACATCTGGACAACCGTCCAAGTCTAAAATTCCATTAAAAGTTTCAGGATTTAATGGACATTTATCAGATAAATCAACAATGCCATCACCGTCAAAATCCAAAGACACATCAGACTTTCCATCAGGGCAACCGTCGTCATCTTGGAATTTGTTATAAGTTTCGGCAGACAGTGGACATGCATCTATTGCATCTATAATTCCATCTCCATCTCTATCAGTTGTAGATCTAGTATCAGGACAACCGTCAGTATCAAATATTCCATTAAATGTTTCTTGTTGAGTTGGACACAAATCGGTATAATCACTAATTCCATCTCCATCAGAATCTGGTGTTTCTCCATTTGAGCTGACAAAGTCTGGACAGCCATCGTCATCTTGGAATTTGTTATAGGTTTCTTTTATTGCTGGACATTGATCAATACTATTTGAAACTCCATCTTGATCTGAATCTATGTCAGTAGAATAAAGAGGAATGTCAGGACAACCGTCTTCGTCTTCAAATCCATTATATCTTTCAGGTTCTAATGGACATGTATCATCTGCATCCACAATACTATCACTATCAGAATCGTTTAGTTTTCCAGAGAATGAAGGAATTGAATCAGGACAACCGTCATAATCAGCAAAGCGGTTGAATGTTTCTTTTTCATTAGGACAAGTATCAAATTTATCTGCAATACCATCACCATCATTATCAGTAAATGTATTATCTAATGTAACATCGTGACAGCCATCTTCATCTCTATATCCATTGAAGGTTTCTGGCTGAGTTGGACACAAATCAATTTTGTCTTCTATTCCATCATTATCAGTATCAGTAAATGAGGAATCAGTAACACTGTCAGGACAACCATCGTCATCTTGGAACTTGTTATAGATTTCAGTACTTAGTGGACAAGAATCCAAGTGATCTGCAACTCCATCTCTATCTCTGTCTGAACCAGAACCAAAACTATCAGGACAACCGTCAGTATCAAATATACCATTGAAGGTTTCTGGCTGAGTTGGACACAAATCTACAACATCGATAAAACCGTCACTGTCAGAATCTGGTATTCCCGAGCCAGTTTGAGGAGACGAATCAGGACAACCATCGTCATCTTGGAACTTGTTATAATTCTCTCTTACGTTGGGACATTGATCAATATCGTCTTCTATTCCATCAAAGTCCTCATCGTACCATGGAACAAAGTTAGAAGGACATCCGTCGAGTGTACCCTCATTATCTTCTTGAAGATTAGGGCAACTATCAATTTCATCAAATATACCATCACGATCTAAATCGTGAGTTGCAAATGCAGAATTGGCAGGAATACTAGTTAATGTAGCTAAAAGTAAGAACAGGAATCCAAGTATTTTTTTCAAAGCTTAAATTTACGTTAAAGATCCAGTTATTAAACTTCACTCTGGAATAGGCTAAAAATATGAAAAGTTTTGAGAATAATTTTCAAGTTCAAAGATCTCGATCAATTTAAGTAAACCAAAACAGGGTTTTACATATGAGTTGTTCTGGGGAAACAGTTGAAGACGAAGATAAACTAATACAGATCAAATCAGGAATTGCACAACAATTAAAAAAAGCAAAGTATGGAGTTACAGATCATTCCACAGTGGAACTTTGTCACTGGACAAAAAAATCTTTCAAACATGAAGGAAGTTGTTACAAGCATAAATTTTATGGAATTTCCACACATCGCTGTATGGAATTTTCTCCTGCAGGAATGCATTGTGAAAATCGTTGTGTGTATTGTTGGAGACCAATGGAATTTTATGATTCATTAAAAATGGAACCAGAAAAAGTAGCAGAGCCAAAAGAGATATTGACCAAACTTATGGAAGAGCGAAAAAAATTGATCATGGGATATTATGGAGATTCTAGAAATGACAAACAGAGATTAGATGAGTCATTATTACCAAGCCATTATGCCATTTCACTTTCTGGAGAACCAACAATGTATCCCAAACTTCCAGAATTAATAAAATATCTCAAGTCTTTAGAAGCAACCAAGTCAATTTTTCTTGTGACAAACGGACAAGAACCAGATATGATTCAAAGATTACAAGATGAAGATGCACTACCAACACAGTTGTATCTATCTACAAATGCTGCAGATTATGATTCATTTTTAAAAATTAACAAACCAAAATACGATGATTCTTGGCAAAGATGGAATAAAACGCTAGAAATGTTAAAACAGCTAGATACAAGAACAGTGCTTCGAATTACGCTCATAAGAAATTACAATGATCAAAAAGAGATGATTACGGCTTTTGCATCAATGTTACAGCAAGCTAGTCCACATTTTATTGAAATAAAATCATATATGCATATTGGTCGCTCAACTAACAGATTAGAACATTCAAACATGTTAGAAATGGATGAAGTGAGAAAATTTAGTGAAGAAATAGCTAAACAGAGCCAAATATTTTCAATAATGGATGAAAGTCTTGTGTCAAGAATTGTGATATTGCAAAATAATCACAGAGTTATTGACCGTTGGATTTCAGCTTATGCAAATACCAATTAGAAAATTTTTTTAATGCTTTGTATCGATGAGATATTTCATTTTTGTTAGTCAATTCTGCAAATGTTTTATTCAAATTTTTTGGCATAAAGATTGGATCATATCCCCAACCTTCTCCATTTTGTGTTTTGGAAATGCTTCCATCAATTTTTGCTTCAAAGGATTTAGAATTTTTATTATCATAAAAAGAAATGATAGAAACAAATTTTGCTTTTCTATTTTGTTTTAATAATTGTAAAATTCCTTTGTTACCAATGGTTTTGAATACATAAGAAGAGTATGGTCCTGGAAATCCATAAAGTGAATCAATGTAAAGTCCATCATCTTCAACTATTATTGGTTTTTTACATTTTTGAAATGCCTGTATTGCTTTTTTTGATGCAATCTCTTGTAGTGAGAATGATTGAATTTCTTCAAGTTCATATTTGAAAAATTTGAGATTAATGCCAAAAGAGTGTAAAATTTTTTTTGCTTCTTGATATTTGTGATAATTTGAAGAGACAAAAAAGAGATCAAATGACTGTGGCATATCGTCCTCTACTTTCAATGATAGATACCAAGTTTGTAATTTTGGCATAGTTTGTGGGACCAACTACAGATTTGTAACCAAATAGGAAGTTTTTCCAAGCGGAATTCATTATTTTGGCATGTGCACTGTTTAGAATTTCTTTGATTAATCTCAAATCTACTGCATGATCTTCAGATTTGATTGTTTTTTGCGATAATCCAAAATCAATTACATATACTTTATTTTTATATAAGATAAAATTTGATGTGGTCAGATCACCATGCATTATACCATTTTTGTGCATCATCCCAACAAGTTTACCAAGTTCCGTTGATAACTCAATTATCTTTGAATCCGGTAAATCATGAACGGGTTTACCTGGAATTTTTTGCATGATAATAGATGATTTTTTTAAATTAACATAGTAAACAAGTGGTGTTGGAATTCCAAATGATTTTACTTCTGAAATTATTTGAGATTCTTTGATTGTTCTTTGTTTTCTAATTTTTGCATCAAGAATTGGGTTACGGTATCTTTTTGCCTTTCTGACTTTTAGTATTGCAGGTGAACCATCCCATTGTATAAGATAGATATCAGCTTCGGCCCCCTTTTTTAGCAATTTCATTAAAATTATAACCTAAGGAATATGATTAAAAGCTAATCATGGAAGAAGGAGAAAAAAGACTAAAACAAGAAGACTGTAACGAAGACAAACTTGGTGCGGGGATACTAACTCTAACAAATAGAAGGCTAGCATTTGATAAGACACAATCAAGAATGATGGATTTTTCAAAACGTTTTGGGGATACAGTAGCTGATGTTCCGCTAAACGATGTAAGCAAAGCTTGGAAAGAAGGAAGATTGATAAAAAAAGTGTGCTTTACTGCCAAAACAAAAGAAGGTGAACAGACATACAAATTTGGAGTGTTCAATACTAAAGACTGGCTAAAAAATATTGAAAATGCAATAAAGGAACATAAAAATCAATAATCTACTTTAACTGAATCTAATCGCCATGATTGTGTAACAAAAGTTTCTTCTAGAGAAACACCTTTTTTTACTTGTGATTCTAATAAGCCTGTCCAGCATATTTGGCTACCACAATCACCAGCATATTTTTGCGGAACTACAAAAAATTTACATCTATGTCTTTTACAAACGTCTTGTAGCATTTCAGATAATCTTTTGTTTGCAGCAACACCACCAACGATTAACAATTCTTTTTTTCTAGTAAATGACAATGCTCGTTCTACTGTCTCACTAATCATTGCAAACGCTGTTTCTTGTAATGAAAAACATGCATCTGCTTTACTTTTTTGCACAATTGATTTTGTTGCAGATAACAACCCAGAAAACGATACATCATTTCCTTTTACAGAATATGGCAGTAGAACATAATTAGAAGTGGATAAAGCCAAGTCTTCAATGTTTTTTCCACATGGAGAGGCAAATCCAAGTGATCTTCCAAATTGATCAAGTAGCTGACCCAATGTAATATCCAAAGTTTCTCCAAAAACGCGCCATTGTTTATTTAGAAATGCAAGTAACATCGTATGTCCTCCAGAGACTAGAAGAACAAGTGGATTTTTTGCGCCAGTAAGTAGTTTACCTAATTCAATATGTCCAATTGCGTGATTTACAGGATAGATTGGAATATTGTAATAAGATGCTAGAGAACGTGCAACTACTGCTCCTACTCTCAGACAAGGACCAAGTCCTGGTCCTGCTGCATATGAGACAATATCAAGATCTTTGATTGTAACGCCAGCCTCTTGGAGACACTCAAATAATACAATAGCGCTATTTTCAACATGATGACGCGATGCCTCTCTTGGATGAATTCCCTCACCTTCAGGAGGACGATAAATTTTTCTCACGTCAGATAGAATTTTTCCTTGCTTTCCTTTTTTTTCCAATATTGCACAAGAAAAGGTATGAGCTGTGCTTTCAACGCCTAGACCAATCATATTATCCTCTACTTAATGTTGAAACAATTTTGATTACATCGCCATTTTTTAGCTTGTGATCACCACCGATCCTTTGTTTTGTTTTACAGTCAATTGCATGTAGAAATCCCTTGGCAATATCTGCATGAATCAAGCATGCCAAATCTTTTGCAGTAGAATCTTGCGGTAACAATTTTGCATCAGGTAAAATATCACCATTTTTGTTTGTTAGTTTTGTCTCATCTTCTACAGGAAAAACAACAATAAGTTTTAACAAATCAAATACTGCAATGTTTAAAATTTTTTGAATTCCAGTTGAATGGATTTTTGAAAATACTGTATTTACCAAATCCAGTGCTTTTTGTTGTTGTGGCAATATTTCTTTATTTTCCACGACAGAAAATTGTTCATCTCCAGATTTATAATTTATAATTCCAGCTTTGGCAGCTTTTCGTAACAACAATTCAGTCTCAGCACTGCAAGGAATTACAATAGTGCCAGTTATTTTTTTAATTATATCAAGATCTTTGCAAAGGTCTGCCTTGTTTGCGGCAATTATTATTGGTTTTGTGTTTTTTCTTAATTCTTTAACAAAAGTTTGGATATCAGAATCATTCCATTCCTTTGGATTTTTTGAAATTAGGTCTAGTTTATGCAATACATCTTGTACATGATAATCTTTGATTCCCAAACCAGTGAATCTTTTTGCTATGCCATCAGTTAGTTTTGCTCTTTTTTGTTCTATTTCTTTGGTAAGCTTATCCCATTCTCTTCGAAGTATGTCTATAAACCATTGATCAAATTCATCCTCAACAAATTCAACATCTTCAAGAGGATTATGTGTGCCTATTGGAACAGAGTGTCCTTGAATGTCAGTTGTTCCAGCAATATCAACAACATGTATCAAGACTTCGGCTTGTCTTGCATCATCAAGAAATTGATTTCCTAAACCTTTTCCCTCATGTGCTCCAGGGACTAATCCTGCAACATCAATTAGCTTGACTGGTATGAACCTGATTCCATTTACACATAATTGATTTTGATGTTTGATGCCAAAGTGTTTGCATGCACAATCAGCTTTTACATATGCAACACCAATGTTTGGCTGGATTGTAGTAAATGGAAAATTACCTATTGGAACAGGAGTTTCAGTTGAAGCTGAGAAAAATGTAGACTTTCCAACATTTGCTTTTCCTAGTAAGCCAATTTGCAATACCCACAAAAATTCGATTGTACTTATTAGTATTGCAGAAATTGTTTAATTTAGTTCATGTTGATTTTATAACATGTCTATAGTGATTACGGGAAATCCAGGCGTAGGAAAACATACAATAGCAAAAGAGATTTCAAAGCATCTAAAATTACCAATTAATGACATAAACAGTATTACCAGAGACGCAGGATTATTTGAGAAAAATGAAGACACAAATGATGTAGACATATCAAAATTAGAGAAAATAATTAAAGAGAAAATTTCCAGTCCCAGTTTAATTGTAGGGCATTTGGCGCCATATGTTCTATCATCAGTTAAAGTACAGACAGTAATCGTTTTACGAAGAAATCCATATGATTTGATTGCAGTTTATAAAAAAAGAGGGTACGCCGAAGAAAAGATTAGAGAAAATACAGGTAGCGAGATTTTAGGAATTATAGCACACGATGCAATAAATCAGTTTGGAACAAAGGTATTCCAAGTAAATGTTACAGAAAAAAGCATTTCAAAAGTTACAGAGAAAGTACTTGATATAATCAAAGGAAGAGGAACAAGTGAAGAAGTAGATTGGCTTGATTTAGTAACAAAACAAAATGATTTGAAAAAATTTTTTGCTTATTGATTAAATAACGCTCCTATTTAGAAGCATTAACTTGTTTGAAATTTTAAAAAGTGATTTGGCTGGAAGAATTGGAGTAATCCATACTAATCATGGAAAAATAGAAACGCCAGCCTATGTGCCAGTTATTCATCCTGTAAAACAAACTATTCCATCCAGAAAAATAAAAGAGATGGGTTTTGATTTAGTAATTACAAATGCATACATCACCAGAAACAATTATGGCGATGAAGCTGAAAAAAAAGGAATTCATAAAATAATAGATTTTGACGGAGCCATAATGACTGATTCAGGAGGATATCAAGTTTTAGAATATGGTGATGTCAAAGTATTACCGTCGGAGATAGCAGATTTTGAAAAAAAAATTCTTACAGATTTTGCAATTCCGTTAGACAAACCTACAGGTTATGGACTTGCATGGAAAAAAGCTGAATCATATGTTAATCATACTCTCAAAGTATCAAAAAAAACACTTGAAGATAGTAAGAATAATGGTCAGATATGGATTGGACCAATTCAAGGTGGAGAACATTTTGATCTTGTAGCAAAATCAACAAAAAGTTTAGTCGACATGGGTTTTAAGATGCTAGCTTTGGGAAGCCCAGTAGAATTCATGGAGTCATATGAATACAAATTATTAGCACAAATGATCATAGCTGCAAAAAAACAAATGCCACACTCCATTCCATTACATCTTTTTGGTGCGGGACATCCATTAACCATACCATTTGCAGTTGCCCTTGGTTGTGATACTTTTGATTCTGCCTCTTACATGTTATATGCAAAACAAGAAAGATACATCACTGATGACGGTACACGAAATCTTTCAGATATTTCGGTATTTCCATGCAATTGTGAGATATGCTCAAAGTATACTCCTGATGAATTGCGCCAAATGAAAAGTCCTGAGAAAATTAATTCGATTGCTCTACATAATTTACATGCAATAAAAATTGAAGTTGATAAGGTAAAACAAGCAATTCATGAAGGAAGATTGTGGGAGTATGTCTTAAAAAAAGCAAGAGCACACCCAAAATTATTTGAAATGATAGATGTTTTTACTGAAAATTCCAAGTATCTTGCAATAGGAACTCCAAAATTCAAAGAAAAGGCAATTTTTCTGTATGAAAAGGAGGATCAATATCGTCCAGAGATTCAATCATATCATAAAACCGTTAGGAAGTTCAAGTCAAAGAAAAAAACTTTGATCATAACCAAGGAATCTAATACAAAACCAGCATACTTGTCGCATGAATATTCATCACTAAAACGAAAATTCAAAGACATTGAATCTATCCAAGTTTGCCAATATAGTCCACATATGGGATTAATACCGCTTGAAATTTCAGATATTTTTCCTGCAGCACATCATGAAACTTCAAGATTGAATTTTGACCCAAAAGACTTTCCAACATTTGAAAACACATGGACAAAGTTTTTTCAAAACAATCAATTTTTAGAAGTTTATTTTGATAAGACAGATGAATTTTTAAAATACTTTATGAAGATTTCCCCAAAAGAAATAAAGAAAAAATCTATTGTTTAATTAAAAATAAGAAAAAAGTGTGTGCTAAAAGATACTGATTATAGTGCAGCGTCTTCTGCCCAACCTTTGATGAAGATACCGTTTTTGTGAAGAGGTACTGGTTGTCCAGCTGTGTAATTCATTGGTCTCATCCAAAAGATTGATTTTGTTGGGCATACACCGATGCATGCACCATCAGAAATACATCTTTCTGGATAAAATACAAATGCTTTACCTCTCTTCCAGCCTTCAACAGGTTTTACTCTAAGGACATCAGGACCAAGAGTTGTACAGATTTCTACACATAGTGCGCATCCTATACATCTTTGTTCGTCAATGTCTGGAAGTATTGCTATTGGCATTACAATTTCATCAATACTGGGTTCCTATTTAAACCATAATCGAAATTCATAACCCTGTTATGAAATTGATCGTAGATACAATTTATCACATTTACATTACAAAATGTTATGCATGAAGAAAAACTAGTAAAATAATAAAAAACAAAAAGATAACGTGTTTAGCACGTTTATTTTCTCATTGCATCAATTTGACCAGATGTTACCCAGTCAAGTAATTCAGCTGAAGATGGATTTAGGTCTGCTCTCTGTTTCATGAGATTGTTAACCCAGATCCAGTTAAGTTGGTTAAGAAGTGGTTTGTTTGCTTCGTCGCCTGCACGTGTTTTAGCAACTACTGCTTGATCTTGTTGTTTTAACCATTCTTGGAAGCTTCTTCCCATGACGATCGAGTCTTAGCTTACACTAATTAAAGCTTTTGTAGATTCTATTATATGCATAATGATCGGATCGGTGCTACGAAGGTTTTAACATAGAGAAAAATTCAATTTATTTCTTGGAGGTTAAAGTTTTAGGAGCTGCCAACGAAGTCGGTCGTTCAGGTTTTTTGGTGAATTGTGATGGAACAAATTTATTATTAGATTATGGAGTGCTATTTGGGAAGCGCGGAACACCGCCAGAATATCCATTACATGTAAAGCCAAAAGATTTGGATGCAATTATTATCACTCATGCACATCTTGATCATTCAGGAAATGTACCATCTCTGTTTGTAAGTGGGAATACTGATGTTTATGCAACTCCGCCAACTTTTGATTTAACAAGATTACTCATAGAAGATATGTTAAAAATTACAAAAGATGCTCAGCCATTTGGATTACCTGAATTAAACAACATGATGCGAAATGCAAAGGAGATAGGATTTAGAGAAAAAGTTACTAAAGGTAATGCAACTTTTGAATTAAGAGAAACAGGACATGTGGTTGGAGGTGGTTCTGTATTAGTAGAATCTCAGAAAAAACGTCTTTTCTATACTGGTGATATCAAAACACATGGTTCAAGAATGCTTCGTGAAGCAGACTTGGATGTAGGAGACATTGATCTTTTAATTATTGAAAGTACATATTCACAGACAGAACAAAAACCAAGAAAAGAATCTGAAAGAGAACTAATTGAATTTGCAAATGAAGTCATGGACAGAAAAGGAGTGTTATTCATTCCATCGTTTTCAGTTGAGCGCTCTCAAGAAATGGCATGTATCTTAAGAAGTTCAAATTTTAAACATAAAATCATAATGGATGGCATGGCACTAAAAGTAAATGAAATAATGTTTAATCATCCAGATTATCTAAGAGATCCAAAAGTGTTTGCAGATGCCATCAATGAGGCAGTTGCTATCAAAGATCATGAAAAAAGAAAACATGCCATAGAGGAACCTTGTGTGGTTATCTCTCCAGCTGGAATGCTAGTAGGCGGAAATGCAACATATTATTTGCAAGAACTTTCATTTGACAGCAAAAATGGAATAGCACTTGTGTCGTATCAAGGAGAAGGTACTCCAGGAAAAAAATTATTAGATACAGGAAAAGTAGCCACCAGAGGAAAAGAACTAAGAGTTGCTGCAGAAGTAAAGCAATTTGAATTTTCAGGACATGCAGATAGAAATGAACTTTTTGAAGTAGTTAAAAAAATTAAAGGCAACCCTAGAGTTCTAACAGTTCATGGGGATACGGAATCATGTAAGAAATTTGCCCAAGAAATTCATGAAAAGTTTGGTTTAGAGGCTCACGCTCCAGATGTAAATGAAGTGATATCTATCTGAAATGATAGATTATAGCATAATTAACTTAGAAAATACAATTAATAGCGGACAAGTCTTTCTTTGGACAAAACAAAAAGAGTTTTGGTATGGCATCAATGGTCAAGATATTTTAAAGATAAACAATTTAGGAAGAATCACATCCTATTCTAAGAAAAAATATGATTTTTTTAGAAATAGTGACGATATAAAAGAGATAATCAAATCAATTTCAAAAGATAAAACAACAAAAATTGCTGTAAAAAAATATCTGGGGCTGAGATTAATAAGACAAGATCCGTTTCAATGCTTCATATCATTTATTGTTTCTTCAAATTCCAATATTCAGAAAATTAAATCAAGTTTAGAAAAGATTTCAATAAAATTTGGAAAAAAGATTCTATTTGACAATAAAGAATTTTACATGTTTCCAGAACCAAAAAAAATTGCAAATGCAACTATACAAGAAATTCAAAATTGTGGTGTTGGATACAGAGCAAAATTCATAATAGATGCAGCAAAAATGGTTGAGTCAAGACAGATAGATTTTGATCAGCTAAAAAAAACCAACTATCAAAATGCAAAAGAAACGATTCTAATGGTTCCAGGAATAGGAAATAAAGTTGCAGATTGTATTTTGTTGTTTTCACTTGATAAACTAGAAGCATTCCCATTAGATAGATGGATGATTAGAATTTTAAAGAAATATTATTTAGAAAAATTTGAACTTGAAACAAAATCAATTACAGAAAAACAATACAACACATTACATGAAAAAATTGTAAAGCATTTTGGACCTTATGCTGGGTATGCACAGCAATTTTTGTTTAAAATGGAAAGAGAAAATTACCAGAAAAAATGGTTGTAAACCCTTAAAATGACAATTAATTTTCAGATTCTTGGGCTGGTAGCTCAGCTTGGATAGAGTGCTGGACTTCTAATCCAGTGGTCGAGGGATCGAAGCCCTCCCGGCCCGTTTTAACAAAATTATTTATTCTAACTCAGAGACGTTGTTTACGTGAAAGATATTGAATTTAGCTTGGAGCCAAAAGAAATTCACCCAAATTCCGAGATTAGAGGAACAATTGTTGTATCATATCCAGGACGATATGATGGAGTTGTAATTAATACACAGATTTTGGATTCCAATGAACACATAATTTACAAGTCATATAATGGAAAAAAAATTTCTCAAAATGTTTCAAGATTGTTCATTAACAAAGATGTAATGCCTGAAAATAAGGCAGAATTTACCGCATTAATTGAATTTGAACCAAAACAAGTTCATGAGATAAAATTTCGAGCATCAATTATTGAGCAGCACAAAGAAATTGAAAGTAAAATAATTTTTGCAAAATATTCTATCTAGAATCTTTGTTTTGTTACTTCCAATTTACCTTTCATCCAAGGATGTGGCTCACAGTGATATTCTATTATTGTTGGTTCTGTGAAGAGAAATTCATAGTCATATCCAGGCTTTATAACACCTTGGGAACCAAATACACCACTGTAAGAGTCTTCAGCTCTATGATCAGGAGTAACCGTGTGTGCAGTAGTATCAACATTTTTCCAGATTACAAAATTATCAATTCCTAATTGTATGTTGACTAGTTTTGGTACAAAATTATCTTGTTGTGAAGAACTTGCAGAGCCCTCAATTATTTCAATAATCTTTTCTTCAACTGGATGTAAAATATGCTCATCAACAGAAGGTTTTGCCAGAGATTCTGGAAGATAAAATGATGTGTAATAAATAACACCTACTGATGAACCGATAATTATTGCCATAATTCCTATACCATATGCATGACTTGATGTTGCACTCAATGATTTTTTTAGGTCTAAAGAGTTTTTATAAATGTAAGTGATAAAACAGATTCTTTAGAGATAGAATGGGAGCAAATTATATCACAATAACCAGATATTGTATAATTATTCATAGAAACAAAAAACATGAAAAACTACAAGTTTCGACTGTATCCAAATTTAGAACAGGAGTATAAATTACAAAATAATCTTAATGTCTGTAAATGGGTCTACAACAAATTTGTAGAACAAGCTCAAAAATCATTTCTTAGTAGAAACGATATGAATTACATTTTAACAGAACTAAAACAATCAGAACCGTGGCTATACAATTACCATAGTAAAATGCTTCAAATGATATCAACACAATTAGAAGGATCAGAAAAAGTCCTCATTGAATTAGCCAAGAAAGGTAACAAGACAGGACAGTTAAAATTTGCCAGATATAATGAATTTAGAACATTCACATACAATCAGTCAGGATTCAAACTAAATAATAACAAACTATTTCTTTCAAAGATTGGGTATATAAGAATAAAAAAACATAGAGATACACCAGACAACATAAAACAGGTAATAGTGACAAAATCCAAATCAGGTAAATGGCATGCATGTCTAACATGCTCATCAGATCATGTTATTCCACCAAAGATATCCTTTGAGAAATCAGTTGGAATAGATGTTGGCATAAAGTCATTTGCATATGATTCAGACGGATATCAAACACCAAATCCATTAAATCTTAAAAAAATGTTAAAACCACTAGTTAGAGCACAAAGAAAAGTATCAAGAAGAGTGAAAGGATCAAACAACAGACTCAAGGCAATACTACACTTGCAGAGAATTCACGAAAAAATTGTAAATCGTAGAAATGATTTTCAGCACAAACTCTCATCAATATACGCAAATCATTATGATGTGATATTTGTAGAAGATTTACAACTCACAAATATGGTGAAAAATCATAAACTAGCACGTTCCATAATGGATTCAAGTTGGGGAACATTTCTACAAAAATTAGAATACAAGTGCAAACTGTTGATAAAAGTTCCAGCAAGAAATACAACTATTGATTGCTCAAGATGTGGAAACAAGGCTCCAAAAAATCTGGCAGTAAGAATACATCAATGCGACAAATGTAATCTGATGATTAATAGAGATTACAACGCAAGCATTAACATCTTGCAAAAAGGATTGAAAATATTCAGTCAAAATAAACTACCGCAGGAACTGCGGAAAGTAACGCCTGTAGAGATTTCAAAGAAATCTATGAAGCAGGAAGTCCAGTTTTTTGGATATGGGTAGTTCACAAAGCTTTTTTAGAATTTTAGAAAGACTAGAGTTTTTTTAGATCTGAACCAATGTCTGAAGTTATGTTAGCACTGGCTCCTAAATCTGCTTGAACTTTTGGAGTTGGGATTTGTTGCACAATTTCTTTTGTTTCTTTCTTGGTATCTGAAGATTGGCTTTCTGGAAGTTTACCAGCATTTGGAATTTGTGATTCTAACTCCTTTGATTTGTCTTCATGTATTGGCATCGGTGGTGGTGGAGGTGCATTCTTTGCTTGATTTAATCCATATCTGTAAACATGGAAAAATCCGGCAAAGACTATCAAGATAAGACCTACAAAGAACAATGAAATATTTTTCATTCCAGTCAAGGCTGCATTATAAGCTGCAATGTTTAGAAATACCTGAAATGCCAATAATGCAACAATTAACCAATTTATCCATTTTTGTGAGAGATTAATGGCTGCAACTTTCTTTGGTCCCTTTTCTTTTGCAAGTTTGGCTTTTCTTTCAGATTCTTTTGCAAGCTTGATCATCATATATGAGAATCCAAATCCTAGTGGAACAAGCAAGATCATCACTGTATATAGAAACACTGGATCAATTACCAAACGTTCTACAAGAGGAATAGTGGTATCAGATGGAATATAGAATCCCCAGTATGTCGTAACCATAATTTGAGCTAATCCAGTAATACCAAATGCCGTGATTATTGGACGATCTTTCCACGAGAATTTTTTGTATCTATCAATAAATGGAATGAGCAAAAATGATGCTATGAAAATTCCAGGCCAAAGTACACCTGTAACAAACTTGTCATATTGTGTTCGCAAAAATGCATACAGTCCTGTAAGATACCATTCAGGGACAGTAATTCCAGGCGGCACGGTAGGTTCAAACTTGAATCCCATATCAATTGGAAATACTCCACCTGTGAGCAGAATAGCTCCTCCAATTGCCATTACCATAGGTACATCAAATACCAAGAATCGTGGAAAGTGAACTGCCATTAATCCAAGCATTACTAACGGTAAGACAAAGACATGCTGTGCATAAAATCTCAATACAAAGTCTGAAAACCCACTACCAAACATTGCATCACGAATAGTTGGTCCAGCTACAGGAATTGAAGTGGTAAGAGATGCAGCAATACTGATTGCAAGTTCTGCTCTTTCACTAAAGATAACATCGTAACCAGTAAATGCTTCTAAAATTGTAACTGTTCCAAGTATAACTCCAGTAGCCCATAAAATTTCATTTCTAATTTTGTACCTTCCACTAAAATATTGATAATACATGTGTAAAATTGCCAAAAGTACCATTGCGTTGGAACCATGATAGTGAATATTTCTGATGTGAAAGCCAAATGGAACTTCATCATTGATGAATTGGACGCTGTCCCATGCTCTATCCAACATTGGTTGATAGTAAAACATTAGCAAAGCCCCAGAAATTCCAAGTATTACAAATGTAACAAATGTAAGCATACCCAAAAATCCAAACGGACTTACAAATCTTGCAGGAAATGAAAATTTAATTGCAGTAAAGATTGTTCTGTCTAGTCCATCCCAGAGCCAGTAGAAAAAGGCAACTGCGCCAGTATGTCTATGAAACGAAACGGCCATATCCTATTACTCCATTATCGTTCACACCCCAAGTTGGCGGTAAAACCCATAAAAAGCCATCTGCATCAACTTCAAAATTTAGTTGTGCCAATGTGTTAGACGGTGCAGCTTGCAATGATGCAGGTCCAGCAAACGCTGTTCCAGTAGTAGGGTCATACATACTTCCATGACATGGACATTCTCCTCTCTTTCGTCCTTCTTCAGGCCAATATTTCCATAAACACCAAAGATGAAGACACACCATACTGTATGCTCGAAAAGATGAAACATCTTGTTTGTCTCCGCCAAGTTCTTGTGGCAATCTAATGAATTGCCACTTTCGAAATGCTTCTGCATCAAGTGCAGGATCTCCAGTACTAGGATATGTAATTACTTCAGAATGATTAATGGGAAATGTTTTGACATTAGCTTGAGTGCCATCAGGCAAGATGACTTTGACTTTTTCAAGAGTAGCCTGTGATGGATTTGGCATAAAATTTCCAAATGGGACAAAAGGAGCAAATGCTAGACCAGTACCTGCAGCTCCCATTAATTTTAGAAAATCTCTTCTAGATAATCCACTAGACTTTTTTGTCCTCTGCTCAGACATTCAAGCTGTCGTACTCGCCAAATTGCTTATAAATGTAATCTGGAAAATCCATACCATTTAAAGGTGAAATGAGATCTAACTATATCATAATAACCAGATATTGTATAACAATTATAGAAACAAAAAATATTGCGTAACTACAAGTTTCGACTGTATCCAAATTTAGAACAGGAGTATAAATTACAAAATAATCTTAATGTCTGTAAATGGGTCTACAACAAATTTGTAGAACAAGCTCAAAAATCATTTCTTAGTAGAAACGATATGAATTACATTTTAACAGAACTAAAACAATCAGAACCGTGGCTATACAATTACCATAGTAAAATGCTTCAAATGATATCAACACAATTAGAAGGATCAGAAAAAGTCCTCATTGAATTAGCCAAGAAAGGTAACAAGACAGGACAGTTAAAATTTGCCAGATATAATGAATTTAGAACATTCACATACAATCAGTCAGGATTCAAACTAAATAATAACAAACTATTTCTTTCAAAGATTGGAGATATCAGAATAAAAAAACATAGAGATACACTAGGAATAATCAAACAAGTGATAGTGACAAAAACAAGATCATGTAAATGGTATGCATGTCTCACATGTGAACTAGTCAAGATGAATCCTCCAAAAATTGACTTTTTAAAATCAGTTGGAATAGATGTTGGCATAAAGTCATTTGCATACGATTCAGACAAACACAATACACCAAATCCATTAAATCTTAAAAAAATGTTAAAACCACTAATCAGATCACAAAGAAAAGTATCTAGAAGAATGAAAGGATCAAACAACAGACTCAAGGCAATACAACACTTGCAGAGAATCCATGAAAAAATTGCAAATAGAAGAAAGGACTTTCAGCACAAACTATCATCAATATACGCAAATCATTACGATGTGATATTTGTAGAAGATTTACACCTCACAAACATGGTGAAAAACCATAGACTAGCCCGTTCCATAATGGATTCAAGTTGGAGTTCATTCCTACAAAAATTAGAATACAAGTGCAAACTGTTGATAAAAGTTCCAGCAAGAAATACAACTATTGATTGCTCAAGATGTGGAAACAAGGTTCCAAAAAATCTAGCTGTAAGAATTCACAGATGCGACAAATGTGATCTGATAATTGACAGAGATTACAACGCAAGCATTAACATCTTGCAAAAAGGATTGAAAATATTCAGTCAAAATAAACTACCGCAGGAACTGCGGAAAGTAACGCCTGTAGAGATTTCAAAGAAATCTGTGAAGCAGGAAATCTCATTTTTTAGAGATAGATAGTTCACAAACCTTATTCAATTACTTTTGGGTTTTTGTCTAAGAATTAAAAACAGAACAACTCCGATCGTAATTCCAACTCCAATGCCAATAGTTAATCCAATGTTAAAAGAGGAATCATTTGCATCTTGAATTACAATTTGAGAATCATTATACATTGTTTTATTAGAAAACTCAGATGTTACATTTTCCATAGAATTGATGATTTCTGTTTTATTTGAATTGTCTTGTATTGATTGAATCTCTGAAGAAATGTTAGAAAATTTAGCTGCAAGCATAATTGGCTCAGTAGTTGAATTTCCACCAAACAATGTAGAATGAGCCAAAAGAGTGTAGGTTCCTGTTTGATTAATTGGAACATAAAGTATGGTAGAAGTGTTATCTTTGTTTTTGACAGGGAAAAATCCTCCGCCTTGACTGAAAACAGAATTACCTAACCAATCAAGTGAAGGCCAACCAAGAAAGTGGCCAAATACTCCTGGTGGCATATTGGTTTGAATTATTCTTCCTCTAGGATCCATGACAAATACAGACAAGTTTGTGTCATCAGCTTTCCAAGACAATTCTATTGCTGCAGAATTTATTGAATCATCTTTAATATCAAAATAATACTGTCTCCAATCCCCTGCCATGTATCTATTTGCCATATCAAATGCGCCTTTGATGTAGCCATTACCAAAAAGAATATCATCGCTTTGTTTTCCTTGAATTAAAACAAGTGAGTCTTTTTGAGCAATCTCTTTTTTTACAACAAAAGATACCGGTGCATTGACAGTATGTGTTTTGCCTTCAAATGTTATGAAACCTTGGTAATTACCAGTTTGCAAATCATTTGGCACAACTAAAGAAATATCCACTTTGGCAGTATTATTGGCAGGCACGGTAATTGTTTCAGTTTCGGGCCAGATAATAGACCATTTATCTTTTTGATAATGACTTGCAGATAATGTATACTCCATTGAAGTTGAGTTTTGTTTTGTGTCACCTAGATAGTAAGAGTATCTTGTTGGAACAGGATACACACCGACTAGTGGAGTTCCTTTGAATTTTTCATTGGGTTCAGAAATTCGTAGTTCTTGAACAGTTCCCCATGATCCAGCCCTGTTAATCATGGATAGCTCATTACTAGCTATATTGGTATCGTTGTTTTTATCAATCCAGTCATAAAGATATAATGAAGAGATTTTCATATCGTTTGCATAAAGAACGTCTGTTTTATTCATAAAATTATCAAATGTGAAATTCAGATTCAATATCATCAAAGAGGATTTGTCAGGGATTGGATTTTTATCAAAAAATTCACCTAATTCTTTGTGTTCTTTGATATCAGATAGTTTGATATAATTTGGAATGAATGTATCTGATTTGTTAAGCATTGAATCTTGTTGTCGTACTTTGGTAGTGCCATCAAACTGAGTATTTTTGATTAAAGATATTGTTGTAGGTTTGATAGATATTTGAATTGGCTTATCAGTCGGATTTTCAATTGTAAAAGTTGTTTTGCTGTGTTCCCCTGGAAGCAAATGACCTGCAAACCAACTTGTCATTGGCATGATTTTTGTTGGAAACTCAAATTTCTCAAATCCTATAGATGTGGAATTTATGGATTCAAGTGCAGGTTTTAAAATTTTTTTGATATTATTGTATGAAGCATCATTAGAAACTAGAAATATTCCTTCTTTGCCATTTACAAAACTTAATGCCTTATCCACATCTACTAATCCAGATCCTTGAGTGAATGGATCATTTTGAAGATCTTTTGCAGTAGACATCAAAATATTTTTGATTGTAAACGGATCATATTCTTTTGATTGCTTGTTTAGTCCTTCCATTAGTACTGCCGCACTTCCAGAAACTAGAGGTGCTGCCATACTGGTTCCTCCAAATAATGAAAAAGATTCCTCTTTTGAGTTCTTTGTAGTTTTAAGAACATTAGATGGTGTAAAACCATGAGCGCCAATACTCATCAAGTCAGGTTTTGGATCTCCGATAATTCCAGGACCTCTGCTTGAAAAATCTACTACATCATTAAAGTGTGAAGTCGTGTTGCCAAATCTTGGTTGATCTTTAAATGGGCCATAACCCACAAAGACGTTATTGGTAGTAGCTCCAACTGTAATTCCAAATGGAGACGCATTAGGCAAACCAATTGTCCCATAACCATGTCCTGAGTTACCTGCACTAGAAACAATTGTTACGCCGGGATAATTATCATCAAGGGAATGAGGAGTGGCAAGTATGCCAAGTATTACAGATAGAATATCCATTCCAGGTGCAGCGTTAAATGATGGAAAATTTGAAACTCCCCAACTATTTGAAATGATATCAACTTTTGGTGTTCCGGTAAAATTCCAACTATGTTCTTGATTTTCAAATCCAGATAACCACAACCAAGCATAAACAGTATCACCTACCCACAATGATTTTACTGGGACAATCTTTGCATCTGGTGCAACTCCCTTAATTGTGAATTTCTTGGTGTTATTGTAAATATCATATGTTTGCTCACCTTTTGATGCAATAGAAGAAGCGCTAGATGTTCCATGTCCCATAAAATCAGTCATCACTCCAAAAAATTCTCCCTTAGTATCAAATGCAGGCAACAAAGTTCCATTAATTGCCTTTAGTGTTTTATCAATGTCTGCAGTTTTGTTTTGAATCGCACTATAAACATCTAGCACTTGAGCACCTATTGTTCCTGCACTGTAATCTGCCTTACCGTCATTATTGGAATCATAAACAAGGAACTCGTTTCCGCTTCCCAAAATTATTGGCTTTTCGTCAGTAAAATCAAAATCATATTTTGGTTTCTCGCCTGATTTTAGATCATATCTAGTATAGTCTTCCCAAGAAGTACTCAGATCAGGAATTACAGTATCGTATACTTTGGCAACATTAGAATCCACTACAAGTACAGGTACAACTTGAATTCTAGCTAATGGTCCTTCCAGACCTCCCTGATACATTACACCAAGATGATAAATTCCACTTTTTGATTTGATATAATCTCTGCTGTCTTTGCCAATTTTGATATCAGTGTCTAGAGTTCCATTAAATATCGGCGAATTTCCAAACTGTGGAAAAAAGGAGTTGTAAATATGAATTTGCGTTCCGTTACCGCCTTGAGATACATCTAGAAAAACACCATCTTTTGTTCTGTATACTGACGAGGTAATTCCTTCTGGAATTGGCTTTGTGTTATTTCGTATAATTCCATCCTCGTCAATGAATGCAAAAAAAGTAGAATTTGTCAGTATGATTCCCTGTCCATCAGCATCAAGCATTATAGGATGATTGTTTTTGTCTCTAGCCAGAGAATCTCGAATATCCAGATTTGAAAAGTCTACACCGGTATCAACTACTGCTATTTTAATACCACTTCCAGTAACATTGTATTTTGTTTGTGCCAGTGTGGAACCTGTAATTTCGCCAATTCTAGATGCATCAGTTACATTAGAGATATCAGAATGAAAATCCAACTTGGAATCTTCTATGACATAGTATCCTTGGGAAACTAGATTTGAAATTGAGCTTTCTGGAAGTACTGCAACATAAAAAAATCCCCCGTTAGATTGAATTCCATATATAGAGTTTTTTTTGAAAAAATCTAAATCATCAGAGCCTGTTCCAAAAATCATATATCTTTTAAAATTATTTGATTTGAAAAAATCAGAGTCAATTTTTAAAATATCTGAATCAAACAAATCATCAGAGTCATTGTGAAATGAATTTTCAGAATAAATATCACCAGATGTAAATGCATGTGAATTTGCAGAAAATCCTGAAAGAAGAAGTATAATAAAAAAAAGAGCCATTTTAGGCATTATGATTAATTCATTTATTCTTGTATTATCAATCTTTGTCTAGTTTTTTATTTCCATCAGTATCAATATGTCAAAGAATGATTCATCATTAACTATTTTCAGAGATTAATCTAGCAATGACAGTATTAAGTTACATACTTTTATCCACAAATAAAATTTCATCGTAATTTTGGCTAATTTTAGGCATATTTTGGTTGTGAATTAAATAATTATTTTGTTAAATAGTTAAATACTATATGTGTCTATGTATAACTATGGAACAAACATCAATTGCAGTATCCAAAGAGTCAAAAGCCAAGTGGGAAGAATTCAAAAACCACAAACAGGAATCTTTTGAGGCAATGATTAATCGAATTTTAAAATCTCAAGCTGAAGAGGATGCCGAACTACTTACTGATGCAGATATTTTAGAAATTGAGCAATCCATCAAAGATATCAAAAAGGGCAAATTCAAGACATTAGAACAAATGAAAGTAAAATATGGTCTGTAATTCTAATTTATGACCTGGACAGTAATCTTTACTGTAAAAGCTGAGAGAGATCTTGCAAAGTTACCTGACGATATTGCTAAAAGAATTATTCTCAAAATCGAAACAATCGCAGAAGATGACCCGTATGACCAGCTTGATAGAATGACAAATTCACCTTATTATAAATTTAGAGTTGGTGTTTACAGAGGTATAGTCAACATAGTAAACGATAAGATGATACTACAACTAGTACGTGCAAGACATCGTTCTCAAGTTTGTGAGCTATCACTCGCTAAAGCTAGTGGCTTCCTGCTTCCTTAACCTCATCGAGATCTCCACAGGCGTTAATTCCCGCAGTTCCTGCGGTATGTCGTGATTGAATATGTTCAATCCTTTTTGTAAGATGTTAATACTTGCATTATAATCTCTGTCAATTATCAAACCACATTTGTCACATTTGTGAATTCTTACAGCTAAACTCTTTGGAACCATACTGTCACACCTTGAACAATTTATGCTTGTATTTCTTGCCTGGACTTTGACTAACATCTTGCACTTGTATTCCAGTTTTTGCAAGAATGTTCCCCAGCTAGAATCTATTATACTTCTTGCCAATTTGTGGTTTTTTATCATGTTTGTCATTTCAAGTTTTTCCACAAATATGACATCATTGTTTTTTGCATATTGCGCAGACAGTTTGTGCTGAAAGTCTTTTCTTCTGTTTGCTATTCTTTCATGTATTCTCTGCAAGTGTTGTATTGCTTTTAGTCTGTTGTTACTGCCTTTCTTTCTTCGAGATATTTTTCTCTGTATTCTTGCAAGCGGCTTTAGCATCTTTTTGAGGTTTAATGGGTTTGGTGTGTGGCATCCGTCTGAATCGTATGCAAATGATTTTATGCCTACATCAATTCCAACTGCCTTTACAAATGAGAATTTTGGGATGCTGATCAGCGGTTCTGAAATATCTACAGTCACACATGCAAACCATTTCTCTGGTTTTGATTTTGTAACTGTTACCTGTTTTATTTTTGCATTGTCTGGAATTTTCCTGTGTTGTGTCATCCTTATGTCTCCTATCTTTGAGAGATGCAACAATGTTGCATTCTCGTGTATTTTTAGAGAATACCCTGACTGGTTGTATGTGAAGGTACAATAATCATCATATTTTGCAAATTTCAATTGCCCTGTTTTGTAGCCTCTTTTGCTTAATTCAAGCAAGGCTTTTTCAGCTCCTTCAAGCTGTGTTGATACCATTTGAAGCATTTTAGAATGATAGTTGTAGAGCCATGATTCGGATTGCTTTAATTCTGTTAAAATGTAATTCATGTCGTTTCGTGAAACAAATCCATTTTTGGCAGATTCGACAAATTTGTTGTATACCCATCTGCATACTGCCAAATTGTTTTGTAATTTGTATTGTTGATCAGAGTTTGGATATAGTCTAAACTTGAAGGTTCGTTGCAATACGGGTCATTTTGATATCACAGATGTTTAAAGATGATGTTGGAATTGTTGTTAACTGTACGACAATGACTCGCTCTCATCCAACCCTAAATGATATGGGTTTTCCTGCTCGCATCTATAATGAGATTTTAGAGCAAGGAACTACCTAGGTCACATCTATCTTCTTCTAGCAAGTATTGCAATTTGTAGTGCCACGATTATTCCAATTGATGCTACAATTGGAAAGAACAACGAGTTTAGTTGAGATGATGCCTCTTCAATGTTTCCTACAGAATTTGATATTGAAGTCACACTTGTGTCAATGTTACTGCTAGCACTCTCCAAAGTAGAGCCAAATCCTTCAATTTCTGATTTTAATGTGTCTAGTTCATTTGATGTCTCTTCTAAAACGGTATTTAGTTTGATTATTTGATTTGAGATTCCACCCAGATCTTGACTTAGAACATTAGTTGCAACTGAACCATGAGATATTGTTCCTTGACTAAATGATACGACATGAAAAACATAAGTTCCCTCCTCTCTTGGAGTGTAATCCAAATAGTATAATCCCTGATGAAGTGTTGAAAATGCATCAGATAATGTTTCTACTGTTCCAGAAGGCAAATGAACATGAGTTGTTGAAAGTAGATCTTTTGGATCATCTCCAATTAACAATCCATCGCTAGTAGTCTGCACAAATACCCTAAATGGAGTGTTTATAGCTGCAGTTTCTGGAGCAAAGACAGACGTATTAACATGTCTTTCAACAGGTACTTCAACCAGATCTGTTGTTGATGTAAATTTTACATCTATTTTTTGAGAGATGCCATTTTGATCAGTACTGATTGCTTCTATAGTGTATGTACCAAATGGAAAGCTTGGAGTGGGCTCAGGCCATGTCAATAACACATGATTAAACGAACCATCACTAGCAGCAGTAATTTGATCAAACTTGGCAATTGTTTCATCTGGAGCAAATAATCTAATTATCAGAGTCTCATTTGGTTGTCCTTTTCCATATACAAAAAGAGGTTGTCCTTCAGAGTAGACTTGATTGTTTGTAAGCAATTCCAGTTCTGAAAAGGCATCATTTACAGGAATAATTAAGAGTAAAATAAAAAACAATATTTTTAATTTCAATTTAGAATGATTCAATATTATCTCCTAGATATTGCTTCTGGAAATTATCTATAACTACCGTTAAGTGTTGATTCAAAAAAAAGAAAAAAAGGGAAAATGTGAACTAGTTTCTTACTGTACGATTATGGTTGTACTTACTGGTGGTGATAATGCCGTTGGATTATCAACAGATTCCCAGACAAATGCAGTGGCAGTATAAGTGCCAGCGTCAGTTGGGATCCATGATAAGGCAGGGCTGAATGATTGACCAGCAGATAGTGAACCTGTAATCCATGCTAGTGAGACTGTAACACCGTTACCATCCTGAATCTGTACCAAGTAGGCAAATGCTTGCTCTCTATCTTGGCCATTTGCTAAGTCGGCAGTTATTTGCACCTGTTGATCAATGCTAACAGTGCTTAAGCTGTTACCAAATGCGTCAACTGTTCTCAAGTTAGCAGCTGGTGCTCTCTCGAGAGGTGGTACAATAGTACCGATTAGTGAAGTGGCAGAGATATCAAGTTCATCTGCTGTTGTGTATGGATTAGGTAGTGTATTGTCCTCATATTCTGCAGTGACAGTGTCACCTTCTGCGACTCTGAGTCTGTGACCAGATGATTCGTCAGTAGTAGTGAAGAACACAGTACCTTCGAATATTCCGGTTGCCTCATTAGTCTCAGTTACAGTAAGGTCAATACCTCCGGCATCGGAGTCAGACCACACGTCAGCGTTGAAATTATCAACTGCTTCTGGGTTTAAGTTCATGTCTGGATCAATAATTCTTACAACACCTGTACCGCTTGCTGGATAGCTTGCTTCAAGCCACTGAACTTCTCCAATGTTCCATCTGATTAATGCAGAGCCAACAATTGTTTCATCTTCAGAGAATTCAAATGAGACAGTAATACCGTCGTCATCATCAGCCTCTAAGAATCCGTCTGTTGGACCTGCTGCATCAGCAGATGTTATTGGGTTAGTATCACTACCGGTATCAGCATCACCAGTGTCAGCATTACCATCGGCATCATGTTCGAAGCCGGTGAGTATTACTTCACCTGTGAAAATACCTGTGTCAGTACCTGTCTCAACGAGTTTGTAATCTTTGAGATTTTGACCTCTTGTTGATATCTTGATTGGGTCTTCAGGTGTATTACCTATTTCATCAATCAAATTGCTATCAAAGTTGTGGTCTGGTGCGACAATTGTAATGTATACTTTGTCAGTCCATGTGTAAACTTTTTGGTCAAGCTCTACAGTTGCACCGAAGTTAGATGTAAAGATGGTTAAATTGATATCCTCGTTTTCTTGTCCAACATAGTCGCTACCTGATGGTCCCCAATCAGAATATTCGAAAACAATTTCCTCTCCTCTTTCGAGTTTATCACCGCCAAGAGCGGCTGGAATTTCGACGACAACCTGGAATATACCAGTGCTGTCACCTGTTTCTCTAAAGTCTGATGGTTCTGCATCAAATGCAACTGATTCACCGCCAATATCACCCATGGTGACTGTGTCGGCATCAGAGTCCCACTCGATTAAATCGAGGTCAAAGGTCTCTGCTGAATCGTTGTCAAGATCAAAGTCTGGCTCAATTAATGTCAAGATCATATCGCCTCCAATGATGTATACAGATTTGTCTGATTGCAACACACCGTTTCTTAGGTCAAATGTTGCTGAATCAGTAACTGTGTTTTCATCACCAGATGCGTCTGTTGGATCCAAGTATTCTACATTGATAATATCACCTTGTAAAATACAGAAGTTTTCACCGTCTTTTGGATCAGCATTAAATCTTTCATCTTGTAAACCTACTCCGTCGTCATCACCAACTAACTCGCCAAAGTTAATATCTCCTGAATCCCATTTACATAGTGCAGATGATGGACCGTCTGAAAATTTGACTGGTAAGTCAAACTCAAAGATTCCTGCATCTGGTGCAATTTCGGTAATTGGTCCCAAGTCTTGAACTGCATCGAGATCATCGCCATTAGTATCAATTAATCCTGCGACAACATCTGTACCACCTGCGTATGCAAGGGTCATTTCAGATGCGCCTCTGGCTACTGTTACTTTGACTGGACCTCGTGAGTCAGCCTCTCGGACATTTACTCCAATTGTATCTTCACCTGCTGCTGACAGATCAAAGTCAGGATCGTTGACTCTAACGTGTAGAATCACGTCACCATTCTTTAATGATGTAGTAGCACCAACGTCAATACCGGCAATGCCGATACCTGTTGAGTGTATTGGGAATATAGAGAAGTTATTTGGATCAGTGTCGCCTGTGTCACCTGTAATCAAATCAGTGGATGTACCAAATGGTACTGGGTAGACAGTTCTGTCAAGACTAATAGAACCAGTATTGGCTCTAACACCTGCTCCATCACCTACTTCGATGATTTCACCAGATGCGTCTCTAAAGTCAACATAGTTGACTTCAATATCAGTACCAGTTGTGCTTGCGTATTCACCTTCAGCTCTTTGACAATAATCTGCTGGGATCTGGAAGTCACCTGTAAAGATGCCAGATTCTACGTCAGTTTCAACAAGTGTAAAACCTGTTGATGCAAGGCCATCATCGCCTGCTGCTACTGGATCTGCAGCAGTACAATCATTGCCATCAGCATCTACGAAATCTGCGCTTGCCCATCTTTCATCGTCAAATGTAACGTCAAGTAGTCTACCTAAGCCACCAAATGAGAATGCTGTACCTGCGTCTTTTGTTGCAAAGACTAGATCAGGTGTACCTACAGTATCAATTGCTACATCAGCAGGATCAGCGGCATCAGCGAAATCAACTGCAGTGTAAATATCAATTAAATCAGAGTCGACATTCAAGTCGGCATCTTGTAATGTGATAGTTACGGTATCTGCAACTTTGTAAGATTCAGCATTTAATGAAACAACACCTGAATGAGTTGGAGCATCTTGTTGGTCAGAGACTTGTGTTGGAACACCGTCTGCGCCCCTATCAAGATATGAAATTCTTGGTGCATCTTCGTCGTCAAAGTCATCTGGTACAATAAATGTTGGTTTGTCATTTATTGGAACAATATCACCATAGACACCAAAGATATCTACACCTTCAAAGATATTGAGCTGATTAATCATGGTGTACTGCAATGTACCTGCAAAGGTACTAGTGTTATCACCAGTTTCTTCTAGCTCAGCTCTTATAATTTCATTTGCAACTCTTTCATTTTGTGCTTCACCGTCATTGTCAAATCCGAATCCAAATACATCAATAGCAACTGGCAATACCGCACCGGCTTCAATATTAGCACCATCTTCATTTAATGTGAAGGTGACGATAAGTGGGTCGGCTTTTGGTAGTGCACCAAGTGCTACTGCATTTGCATCTGGGATTCCAATGAGACCGCTTAATGGAACGTCATCACCTACAACTTCGCCATTAATGTCAATGTCGACGGTTTGTAAACCTTCGGCATTGCCAGTATTAGCAAGTGATCTAAGATCATAGTTGAGTAATGCGTATCCTTGGAAGTCTGCATTGTTAACTGGTGCTGCATTAAAGAAGTCATTCATTGTTCCGAATTGGAATGATAATAAATCAGTAGCAGCTGGATCTACATCTGCGTCTAATGTTATTAACATTCTATCACTGAACTTTTGAACTTCAATACTACCATCATCAGTCAAGTCTCCTCCATTGAGTTGTACTAGTGCATCATCTGCATCTAGTGCAGCTGCTGTTGCAAGAATCAATGTAGCTGGAGTACCAATTTTGATTGCTGGGATTAGCTTAACGGCTGGATTGTTAAAGTCTAGGTCTTCGTCAACTCGGGAGTTCAAGTTGGCATCGCTGTCAACTAGAACTACTGGAATCTCTTCACCAGAGTTCCATTCAACATCAGTTGGTTGGATATCAATAGTTGCAAAACCAAAACCTACTTTGATTGTTTGCTTTTCTGTTGATACATATGAGGCAGAAGCAGATGTGCCTCTTGCTGCGCCATCAGTAATTTTCAATACTGATTTATCAGATTCATCATATGTTCCAAATACACCTGATTTTGGACCTTGCTCAGAAATTGTGACTGGGTATTCACCACCGGCTGCAAGTGTAAGAGTTGTTGCAACAGCTGGATCTTCAGATACAGCGCTTGTTAGCTCTGAATCATCGTTATCCTGAATTGTTAAAACATTACCTTTACCTTGTACGTCAGGGTTTAGTGTCAAAAGACAGTTATCTTCACACATGAGACTATCTAGATCATTTCGTGTTAATATAACACCTGCAACTGCTGCACCGTCTGTTACTATGCCACCATTTTCATCAAATAGTTGGTAGTAAGCACCGGGTGTAGCTCCTGCTGCAGAGAATGTCCAAGAGTCTTCATCTGTTGGATCAATGTTTAACCATGGATCTGTAACTGTTAAATGAACTTGTGCGCCTTGTGGATAAGTTGATCTATCTGCACTCAATCCTGCAAATGCTTCAGTTTCATCAAAGGTAAGTGTTGTACTTTGTACGTTACCACCTTTGTTGTACTGAATCACAACATTGCCTGTTGGATTTAATGTGTATAGTTGGATAAATGGCCACAAATCATCAGCGTTAGCATCTACAATACCTACTTGACCAGCATTATCACCAGCAAGCTCAAGATTAAGATCTTTTGCTTCTCTGAGGATTGATGCAGTATCATAGTCTACAGTAGCTACATCAAGTGGTGTAGCACAGTCATTATCGATTACTCCGCCGTCTGCATTTGGATCTGTATCTGCGTCAATTAGAACTGCGCCACTTATAATGACACCTACGGTATCACCAAAGTCGCCATTAATACCAATTTCGGTATCAGCACTTGCTGCAGTACAGAATGCACCGAAGTACATTCCTGTGCTAGCTGTTGCAGGATCAGAACCTAATGCTTGTGCGATTTGTGTTTGCTTTCTATCTCCAAAATATCCGTACCAGTTACCATCAGTTGCTTGGGCCATTCTCAGGTCCTTGCCGTTGACAGTAACATCTGGCTCACCTTTACCCTGGTCTGTGTCGCTAATTGATGAATCAATTACAACAACCTCAACTATTTGAGGACCAGACATGTAGTTGTTAAACTGTGAGTTTTCTGCGGAGACAAATAAGTTAGCATTTGCAGCTGCTGCAGATGGGATTGCTCCCGGTAATGCAGCAGATACACTGGCTAACATAATTGCCATAATTGTAAGACTAGTTATTTTACGTCCTATTTCGTTTTTCATGTTATTGACTTTTTGTTTAAAAATTAGTATATAAGACTAATGGACAATTTGTCCACAAATCGTGATAATCTTGAGAATTTTTCATGCTTGTCTTTGTGTTTATGTGATTTTTTGATTTTCTTGTGTAATTTTTACAATACTGAGGTAGTTTTTCGATCAAGTGATAAAAATTCATCTGTTTTGTGATATTATAACAGAATTATTACACGGTATTGGAGGCACAAATTTAGTCAATTTATCAGATCACTTTTTTGATAGATGTCAATATAAGAATTAGGCAGAATTGTTTTGCTTTGAGAAAAGCATGCCAGCACCAATTGCAAAAAATACTATTACTGGAATGAATCGGTATGGAGTATTGATAATAGCAGAGACTGCTGCCATTAGTGGTGCAGACAACAAAACACCTAGAATTAAAAACATAAACGAGTCTGCATGAGTTACTTTTTTTGAAACAACATATAGTCCTACCAAAACTGGAATCAAAAAGAACAACACTAGTGTATCATGTTGAATTGATGCATTAAACGCAGAAAACCCGCTCCAAAAGTCATGAATGCTAAACTCTGAAATATCGTATTCCTCTGGTCTGTCCTTGAGTACAAACAATCCAGACAATGCAATTACTACAATTATTCCATAGGATATTGTGATTAGGATTTTTTTCTTTTTTGTGATATTTGATCTGTAAATAAAAAACAAGCTCATTGGCAGAAATACAGCGACTATTGATTTTGATAATATTCCAAGGACGTAAAATATTGGCGATAAAAATTCAGCTCGTAGTATTACATATAATGAAACAAGATAAAACAGTATCCAGAAATTAGGATATGCTGCACTGTCATCATAGTGCAAAAAGATTCCGCTGTACAGTAAAATTGCAACAGATATCATTCCAGGAAATCTCTTTTTTGTTATCTGCTTTGTTAAGAGATATGTAATTGCAAGTAACCCCACACTTGAGACAAATGATAGTACCTTGTAGCTGCCAAAAATAATCACTGAAATCTTTTGCAGTGAGCTTTGTACGTAAATACTGTCAAAATTTGTAAATGAGAAATTTTCCAGATATGCTTTGGTATGATCAATAAAGTCTGCATCATAATAATCATTAAAGGTATCACCTGCAGTAAATGCGACATAAGCCCCAAGCAATATTGCAAGCAAGATGACTGCCTGCTGAGATGTTATCTCAAAATTAACAAATAAGTGAATTGGCTTTAAGATAATTTGGGGGAGTCGCTTTTTGACATACAAAAATGCAAAAGCAAAGACTGCTACATTTATCAAGAGAAATGGATATGCCCATACTCCAAGCTCAAATGGATTGATATTTCCATGATCTTCCAATCCACCAAATAATCGCAGCAACAATGCGGGAAATATTGCTGGAATTAGGCTAATAATTGCAACACCTAATGTTGCTAGAAATATTATAAGAGAGATACCTTGAGAGATGGATTTACTTTCCAATTTAGTTCATCATACATCTCAGATTATACAAATAAAACGCTTTAGTGGTTTTAGAATCTACTAGTCTTGGCTGGTTTTGTATATTTATCATATCTACAATAATTTTGTCTTATCTGTCCATGGTCCTAATTATACTAAAATGGGCAGTAAGGGTATCACCTGGATTTGAGAAATATCCGTCGTGTCTAAAATGTAGGACTGGTTTTACAAAATATTCTGTTGGATTGTACAGTAAATTATACATGTTGACTTGCTGAACTGTATAAAACGTATCTGATCTTGAAAATTCGATTAATTCCAGAGTCTCGCCGTTGATATCTATTGTTTTTTTATTTTCTAGTGTATCCAAATAATCGTGTGTGCCAATAATATCAGAAATGTACATCTCAGTTGGCTCTAGATATGTGACTAGTTGTCCAGCTGAATTGCGCAGTTCCAGTTGCAGAGATACTTGGCGTAGAGTTTTGTCTTGAGTTGGAAGAGATTGGCCATAAGAATCGGTAAAGACAGAACCGACAAACAAAATAAAGAACACAACTATCAGAATTTTCATCAAATAGTATTTGCTGTATCCCATAATTATGTTTTAGATTACAGAATAAATAAAAATTTGAAATTAAAAAAGATTAAAAAATTATTTGGTATTAATCCAATACGACTATGGTTGGACTGTTACTGTTGCTGATGCGCCTGTCTTCTTTAGAGACTTGCCTTCAACATCACGGACTTTGACATTTACGGTATCATTTGCGTCTGCGTCAGCGCTGACATCCTCTGAAGTACATGTTTTTGCAGAGCCAGAGATTTCACATTCCAAGTCAGTTACAGCTCCATTAACATAAACTGTAAAAATCCATGTTTTATTATTTCCTGGTGCTTTAGCTACATTAACTGCTAGTGTTTCTAGTGTAGAAGCATCATATGGAACAACTGCAAATGTTTGATCTACAGTACCAACAAAACCAGATCCTATGAATTTTCCTTTAGAGATGGAATCTTTACCAGAGCTAAACGTAAAGTACCCATCGCTTGAAACTGGAGTGGTAGTTGTAGCTGCATATGCAACTGGAATAGCATCGCTACTAGTCTTTGGATTTAATGAAGAACTGTTATAGAACATGCCTACAGCAATCAATACTGCTACTGATGCTATAATAGCTGTTGTAGATGTTTTCATGAGAACCCTGCCATATACTGGTATATTAATCTAATTATGAATTTGTTGGAAAACAAGGATCGTTTTTGTTTACACCTAAGATCGGACTTTCTAGGCTAGTTTACAAAAAGCTATACAGAAAATAAGATAAGCATAACTCAAGGAAAAAACTTGATGAACATACTGGTTACTGGCGGGGCAGGATTTATTGGAAGACATTTAGTGAGTTCAATTTTAGAAAAACACCAAGTTACAATTTATGATAATCTATCAAACAGCTCTAAAGAAAAGATAACTCCATTGATTGACAAAGTCAGATTCATCAAAGGTGATATACTTGACTTTGAAAAATTGCTAGAATCTTCTATTGGAATAGATGTAGTAATTCACCTGGCTGCCAAATCAGATGTATCTGATTCTATTATTAATCCAGAGATTACAAATAACACTAATGTTAATGGAACAATCAATGTCTTAAAGTGCTGTGTACAAAATAAAATTAAAAAAATAATTTTTGCATCATCTGCAGCAGTGTACGGTGATTGTAAATTGCCAATCACAGAAAAGTCAAAGATAGAACCACTATCGCCATATGGAAAAAGCAAACTAGATGCAGAAGAGCAAATAAGAAAACTAGCAGTTGGATTTGACGCAATAATTTTAAGATTATTTAATGTGTATGGTATTGGTCAAAACGAGAAATATTCTGGCGTTATTTCTAAATTTTTAAAAAATATTTCAGAGAATAAACCACTAATAATTTATGGAGACGGCAAACAGACAAGGGACTTTGTATCAATTTATGATGTGGTAGATGCATTTTCTTGTGCCATATCATCTAATCATAGTGATACATACAACATTGCAAGTGGAATATCTATATCTGTAAATGATCTAGCTAAAATGATGCTAGATGTATCTGGCAAAAACTTGGGAGTAATCTACAAAAAAGAAAAGACAGGTGAGATAAAAAACAGCGTTGCAGATGTGACCTTGGCAGAAAAGAACCTCGGATTTTACGCAAAAAAGACACTCAAAGAAGAATTATTCAAACTTTGCTAGCTTGATTTTGGCTATTCTTATGATATATCAGGTTTTATTTTAAAAACAGGATCATTTTTATAATATACTAGAGTATAATACGGTATACCATGGAGCAAAGCACAATAAAGCTTTCTAAAAAGATCAAAAACGATCTCAAAAAACAAATGAACCATCCAGGAGAAACATATGAGACCGTGATTACTCGTCTTTTAAAAATAACACAAGAAGACGATGTGTTAAGTAAACAAGTAATCAAAAACATAGAGGATGGTATTGCAGATATCAAAGCAGGGCGAGTATACACATCAGAGCAGGTCAAAAAGAAACTAGGGCTGAAATGACATGGCAAATAATTTGGTCTGAAAAGTCTCTTAAACAATTAGAAAAAATAGACAAGAAAAATGCACAAAAAATCTATGATACAGTTTTAGATTGTCTTGAGGATCCATTTAGAATGGTTTTAAGATTAACAAATTCGCCATTTTATAGACTGCGGGTGGGAAATTACAGGGTTATCCTGGATTTGCAGCAAAACAAGATGATAATCTTTGTTGTAGAGCAGATCATAGAGGAAAGATTTACAAAAAATAACTTGGATACAAGATAGTAAATTGTCTTTTGCAGCTAGTATCTGTCTCGAATTAGATTTGCCATTGAAAACAAGATAATTCCTGTGACAGTTAGAATTGCGCCAAACAAAAACAATATCACAGAACCCAGTAATAATCCATAAAGAATAGTTTGCTTGCCTAGATATCCGTCTATAAACAACACACCTAGAATTAATCCTACAATGACTAGTGCCAGTCCTGGAATTGTATAAAACTGGATTGGGTGTTTAATTGAGACATATTTTAGAGTGTTCATTACTACAGATATTCCGTGAGATATTGGATTGTGTTCTGATGTGTCACCGTCATACGATATGGTAATTGGTACTTCGGCTATTGATAGTCCCTTGTTTGATATTTTTAATAAAATCTCTGTCGATACTGCCATGCCTTCCTCTGTTGGATGAATCGCATCGATTGCATCTTTGGAATATGCCCTAAATCCTGACTGGGAATCTGAAATTTTGAAGTTTGTTCCATAGTTTGATGCGGCGGTAATAATTTTGATCCCAGTCTTTCTATACCCTGGCGCTTCAGTGTCATTATCAAGAAATCTTGAACCAATTGCCACATCTACATTATGAGTAGTAATTGCATTAATCAAAAGCGGGATTTGATCTGGGTTGTGTTGTCCGTCCCCGTCCAAAGTAACCATGATCTGGGCATTTTCTTTTCTTGCATAGTCAAACAGTGTGGTAATTGCTGCACCGTATCCATTGTTTTTTTTATGGGATATTATTATGGCTCCTGCCTTTTTTGCCAGTTGGACAGTATTATCAGTAGAGCCGTCATCGCATACTATGACTCTGTCTACATGTTTTTTTGCAGACTGGACTAGATTCTCGATATATTTTTCTTCGTTATATACGGGAATGCATGCAATTTTCAATGTGGTTTTTTTTCAACCATCGTGTATGTAAATAGTTTGATTTCCGTAATAGCCTATTATTGAGCACATAATATCATCTAATCTGGGAAATATTTACAGATACCAACCCTAGAGGCACATTTCTTGATTACATAAGTCATTTTATCATAAATCCAGTGTTGTGGTTGGGATTTTCAGTGGGATTTTTTATTTTAACTGAAAATTATCTAGTATTATTGATAGGTCTTGCATTATCGATAGGCTCTATAATGCAGTTAGCTGTTTCCTTTTTACCATGGACTGTAATTACACTTGAATTATTTAACAAGAAAAAACTTCCTGAAATTAATTACAATGAAATAAAGACAAACTCAAGATCTGAAAAAATAATACCGATAATGCACAGATATTTCATGTTAGGCATACCGGGAAGTATACATGTGGTTGTTTTGTGTACAGTCGGCATTATGACAGGAACTGTTTTTAAAGAATTTTTTGACGTTGTGTTAGTATTTATGATAATTTACTCAGTTCTCCTCAATCTTCATTGGATCCTTATGGCAAATGTGGTAATAAAGAAGAAATGGATTGAGCGACAAATGAGCTAAACATATTTTATGAGATTTGAAACTACATGATATTTTAGTAATGTTTACACGAAAAGTGTTTTTATAAAATCAATATATTTCGCAGCAATTTTGTCCCAAGAGAAATTGTTTAAAACATATCTTCGCCCATTTTGTGCCATAATCTTGCTTTCTTCCTGATTATCAAGAAAGTAGTTTATGCATGCCTCAAATTCTTCATAGTTTGTAAAAAACAGTCCGCCGTTACTTTCTATTGCGTGATCTTTTGTAACTTCACAATTTCCATGAACCAATACAGGTGTAGAGCACAGCCATGACTCCATTATAGAAAGAGAGAAACTCTCATTTAATGAAGGCTGACATGTAGCAAAAGCTGCCGAATAAGCATTGTAAAGATCTTCTTTTGATAACATTGTACTAGTTATCTGATTTGAATATTTTTGTGGAATATCTATATGACCTGGACCAGTGATAACTAGATTGAATCTAACTCCATGTTTATCAACATATTTACAATAATAGTCGATTAAGATGAGTAGATTTTTTTGTGGATCTTTTCTTCCAGTGTAAAGAAGGAATTTTTCCAGATTGTACTTTTCTTTGAATTTTATAGGATCATACGATAAAATAGCATCGACCCCCACACCAAATACCTCACTATTTACCAGATTGCCATAAATTTTTTCAGCTAAGAGTTGTTCAGGTTTTGAATTAAAGATCAGACCTCTGACATTTGATATAACTTTGGAGAATATTTTCATGTATGCATAACTTTCATCGTGAAGGCATGGAAGCATAATTGATTTTTCTGGGCATATTTGCGCTCCAAAATATGTTGTTCCATATAGATATGGTAAAAAGATATAGATTCTGTGATCTTTTTCGACCCTAATTTGACTCATCATGTTGGAACTATTTATGTTATTTTTGAAAAACTGAAATTCCTCTTCTTCCGTAATTGGGTGGTTATTAATTAATTTGTAGTTTACTGAATCAAATAAAGAGATATCCCTAGAATCAGTTGCAAATCGTTGTACTGGGACTCCATTGACAACATATTTTCCTTCCTTATAGAAATTACTCCAATCGCTTAGAAATTCTTTTGAGCATGTTGTAAATACTTCAACATCAACATTATTACTCCGTAAATTTTCTGCTGTTCGGCGACAAAGAGTTTCAGCTCCTCCGTTAAGATCTTGCCCATACCAAGGTATAACAAAAGTAATTATGTTTGCGGTATTGGTATTATTCATATTTAATCAAAAAATATCTTATACATATATCATATCTATTGGAATTTAGAAAAAAAATCTCGATAGTTATTTATCACATTATTCCAACCATAATTTTGTTTTACATAATTATATCCATTGTCCCCTAGCTGTTTTTGCATATCAGTGCTTGATACAAGTAAATTAATACATGCAGCAAACTCGTCATATGTTTCATAATATAGCCCTCCGTTGCTCTTTTCACAATGCCCTTTCAATACTTCAGATTTTGCATTAACTAGAACAGGTTTTTTAGCCAACCAAGCTTCCATAGTGGCTATGGAAAAGCTTTCATACCGTGATGGCATAACAAAGATAAGAGATTTTTTTATTACATATGATTTGGCTTCCTCATCTAAAACTCCCAAATATACGATATTATCACTAGCAGAAAACTCAAATATCTTGGGGCCTACCAAAACTAATTTTAATCTAGAATTATTTTCATTAACATAACGTAAAAAGAAATCAATTAGCTCACCACAGCCTTTTGATTCATCAATTCTACCCACATACAAAAGATAATCATAGTTAAGATCATGTCTAAATGAAAAATTTGATGAAATATCAGTTAAATCATCTACACCATAACCGATTAACCTGGATTTTTTATCTTTCACGTTGAATTTGGACAAGACCAAATCTTGTTCTTCTTCTGTATGAAAAATTATTCCCTTGGCAGATTCAAATGTGTTTTTGTAGATAGATAGTTTCAGTGGTAATTCATCATGTGCCAAAGGAACAAGAATGCTTTTGGTCGAAACGAGAGGTAGTCCATAATATGTTGTAGCATACAGATATGTAAAAAAAACAAACAAGACATAATCATCCTGGTTATTTTTAATAAAGTTTAGAAGATTAGAGGAGTACGGTCCCTGGAGTTTCATCCATTCTTGTTCTTCATCAAGAGAATGAGAACCAACTAACACTTTATCTGAGAGTTGATTGAATTTTGCTACGTCACGTGTAGAGTCTGTTTTGAATCTACGAATTATAACTTGATTAATTTTTTCTATTCCTTCAGGATAGTGATTCTGCCATGTCATGTAATCTAATGCACATGTTGTCAATATTTCAATATCAAAATATTGTGAAATTTTTGAGGATACGTTAAGACATAGACTTTCTGCACCACCGACTATTTCCTTGCCACATCTTTGAATAACAAAAGCAATTTTTAGTTTTTGTGCCATTTATTCACTACACTTTGTTGATAATATCGTTAATCAACTGTTGATTGTTTTTATTATAGATCTGGTTAAATCTAGTATTTTGTTTGTTTATGATATCATCTTTTATCTGTTGAGTATTTTGAATCAGATCAACAAGTTCTGCTATTTCTTCACATGTTTCATCTTTTACCAATATTCCACCTTCTCCAAGTGTGTAAGGTATTGCTGTTGAGTTGTAAGCTATAATCGGTACTTTGAAGAGCATGCTTTCAACAAGTGGCACACAGAATCCTTCATGTATGCTCATTGTAGTGAAAAAATTTGCCAATTTATAATATTTAATTAGTTTGTTATCATCAGCATCCGCATCAAAGTGAATGTTCTTGAGATTTGTAGAGTCAATCATAGATAGTAGTTTTTGATGATATTTGTCAGTTATTCCATTAGATCTGCCTACCAAGAATAAGTGAGAATTAGGATTTATATTTTCATTGTAGTATGAAAAAATTTTGATGAGTTCATCTACTCTTTTGTTTGGGGCAATACGACCTACATACAAGATGTTAGTAGAATTACCATATTCTGAAATCAATTCATTTGTAGATTGTTTGTGATATTTTTGCATGTCAAGCAAGATTGGCAGTACTCCTGTTTTTTTATAACCAAGTTTTTCCAAGTCTAAGCGGTTAAATTCCGAATCCCCTACAGCGTATGAAACTTTGTCTTTTAATACACCAAGTTGATGTTGACCAAGTTTTAATAGAGAAGCTATTTGAGCGTTAGTTTCCTCAAAGAATTCTGGCGGAGTGATATTATGATAGATCATAATAATTTTGGAGCCCAATGATAGGAGAAATTCAGGTAAATCGGAACCTATTGAGTGATGATAGATAATAATTTGATCTTTGCTGTCTTTGTACTTGAGGTAATTTTTTGCATGTCCTGAAAGCGAATGATGTATATTTTCTGCATAAATCTCAGACTCAAAACCCATATCGTTAAGAGTTTTTTGTATCAGAAGAGTTTCATTTCCAATAGCATCGTCAGGACTAATAGTCGGAAGAAATTGATGAATTCTGGATTTTATCAATTTCTCAGATCACTGTTTTTTCCATGCAATTATTGCATAATCTTGTGGTCCAAATAAAATTTGGTTGAGTTTTTTTATATTTTCATCATTTCCTGCAAGTTGCAATTCATTTGGAACATTACCTGAGAAAATTATTGACACGTCATCAAATCCAGCTATTTCAAGATAAAATTTGATTATGTCAGGAGGGATGGGTTTTTTGTGAGTTATATCATACCAAAAATGAGTCAACGAGAAAAGGCTCATTGGGTTTACGGTTTCTAGTATTATGACTCCCCCCTTTGCAATTTTTTGATAGGATAATTGAACGAATTTTATCAGATATTCTGGTGGATAATGTTCTATTACCTGAAAAGCAGTAATACCGACAAGACTGTTATCAGAGGTAGAATTTAAGAGCGAATTTGCATCAATAAGTTCTGCAGGTCTATTTCTCTCAACATTGAACTGCACCATTGTAGGATTTGTATCAATGCCTTTTACTGGAATTTTGTTTTCTTTTAGTATTTTTAAGAATTCACCTCTACCACAACCAACTTCTAAAACAAATTCTCCTTTGGTATTCCTTAAGGCGTTTTTGATGAATTGTAGATAATTTAATTGTCTATCTCGGATTTCTTCTTCGGAACCTCTAAAACGATTTTCAAATTCTAGATAGCGCCAGTTCAGATTAGGAAATACGGTTTCGGTAAGCTTTAGAAGATCTAAGTTATGATTTGTTACTTCAGTTTCTAGTCCAGTGATTTCAGATTTGTGACTATCTACTTTGTTGTTGATGTCAGATATTCTATCTTTGTGATTAAGTATCTCGTTTCCGAGTCCGGTGATCTCGGATTTTTGTGTGGACAGCTCCTTGCCGAGTCCGGTGATCTCGGATTTTTGTGTGGACAGCTCCTTGCCGAGTCCGGTGATCTCGGATTTTTGTGTGGACAGCTCCTTGCCGAGTCCGGTGATCTCGGATTTTTGTGTGGACAGCTCCTTGCCGAGTCCGGTGATCTCGGATTTTTGTGTGGACAGCTCCTTGCCGAGTCCGGTGATTTTCTCCAAGTGTGTAGAAATTTTTTGCTCGTTATGTTGTAGTTTCTCTATGTTTTCTCTGGTTATTTTGTCAAGATGTTTTAGTAAGGAGTGTATCTGATTAAGTGTATTAGTAGTATAGGAATTGTATAATTTCTGATTGTGAATAATCGGATCTAGTGTAAATCTTATTTCAGCTTGTATTATTTGTCTAATTCTTAAGGCCAACCATCGAATGGCCTTATTTCGCCCAGAAGAGATTGGAGATGTATGATTGATATCAACAGAAATATTTGCATGATGAAGATTGTTTTCCAAATGTTTCCAATCAAAAGTAATTTCTTCGGTAGGATTGCTCAGATACTTTTTAATTTTTTCATAGTTTGATGATTTTTTTCGTTCTTCTACTCTTTTCCCAAGTATAGTTTTGAGATATAGTGGAACACGAATATTTTTTGGGTTGATTTCTATATCATTAGATGAAAGATTTTTTTTAATTTTATTCATTATGTTTTTAACATCAATGTTTTTTTTATTTTCATCCAAATTTGTTATCCTCGTCAAGTGAAATTTTCAATTTTCTAGGTTAAAATCTTTTATCTATATAACCAAGATGGCTGGTAATCACAAAACTTGCCTTTCTTTTTTGCAGAGACAAAGATATAATCCCCCTCACCATTTTCTGTTTCATATAATTGCCACCATTTATTTTCAGGCATTTTGAAATGAACAGAGTTTGTAAAGATCACATCCAATTTGAATCCAATTTTGTTTATTATTTCAGACAACTCCTTTACAGTGTATTCACGATTATGTCGTCCATAGATCCCATATTTTGAATATGGATCATAGATATTTTCACCTTTTTGCAATTTCTGTATGTTTGAATATCTTGTAACATTGGGAGTGGTAAGAATAAGTGTTCCATTTGGTTTAAGCACTCTGTGTATCTCTTTTAGAGCATGAATAGGATCCTTGATTAAATGTTCGATTACTTCGCAAAATAAAACATAATCAAGATGTTCATCGGGGAACGGAAAAGTATCATTTTCAATATTGAAGAGCTTGCTTTCAAATGTATATTGTCCTCCGTATTTCTCATTAACAACAGTCTGAGAAATAGATTTGGTGGGTGTTGAAAAGAAATTGGATCCAAACCAATCTAATTTACGAAATTTTTTCAATAATATGCTAAGAAAATACGGATTTGATCCTATTTCTAAGATTTTTCCTTGACTACTAATGGGAATTAATTGTAATGTTTTTACAAATCTATAGAATGCTTCTTCTAAATATGTACGAAGTTCATCTTTTGGACCAGGGATAATTTGGCAGTTTAGAAGATAATCATACAATCGTGAAAGGTGTTTTTCAACATCTTGTGAATTTGTTTTTGATAGATCTAATGATGTAATGTCTATTACATCTCCTTTTTCAGTTGGTAATTGCAGTCTAATCCTTGCTTGCATTAGTTGATATTCTTCAGATGACTTTAAGCTGTCAATGAATTGTTCTTTAGTAAGTCGTGTTTCCTCTATTTCTTTTAGATAGTGAGAAAGACCTAGAGTGTCAGGATCTCTTTTTAAGATTTTCTTATAGCTTTCAATGATAAATTTTTCTATTTCAGGATTTGACATAAGGGGATTACTATATGTCGCATATATTAATTAAAAATTAACCGCTTTGTATTTAATATACGTAAAAAAACGATGATTATTGGTTTTAGATAGTCTAAAGGATATTTTTTCTAAAAAAACAATGATTTTGACTTTTGCTGTAGTTGATTTAAAGCTCCGTTACAAAAACTCAGTTTTAGGATTTTTGTGGTCTATTCTAGAACCATTACTTATGTTAGGAGTGTTATATTTTGTATTTTCCTATATTTTTCCTTCACAGATTAAGAATTATCCTTTGTATATTTTACTTGGAATTATTATTTGGAATTTTTTTAGCAGAAGTACATCTATGGGGATGAACAGTATTCTTGGAAGAAGTGGTTTAGTGATAACAATGAACTTTCCAAAGAGTATTCTTCCCATCAGTGCTAATATTACTTCGTTACTAATGATGGGTTTGGAATTAGGTGTTTTTACTTTGTTCATGGTTGTTTTTCAAGCTGCTCCAAGTATAACAGTGCTTTTCTTTCCTTTATTGATTGTATTTTTGGTCTTACTTTGTATTGGATTATCAATGCTTTTGTCAATAATAAATACAAGATACCGAGATGTGGCATACATGTGGCAAGTGTTGTTGTATGCAGGATTTTTTATTTCGCCCATAGTATACGAGCTAAAAATATTCCCTGCAGAGACACAGAGATTATTATTATTAAATCCTGTAACACAAATAATAGATATGGCTCATAATGTAATTTTGTATGGAACGTTTCCTCTTATTGAGAATATAATTTATCTAATTGGAATATGTTCAGTGATTTTTTTTGTTGGAATGTTCTACTTTGATAAAAAAGGAAAGGATGTTGCAGACTATGTATAGGTGTAAACTATGTTAGCAATGGAACTTTGTAATGTATCAAAGATCTTTAAAATGAGCAAAGAAAGAAGAAGCATATATGATATAGTGACAAGGAAATCTATCAGAGAATCTACAGAGAAAATTATTGCCTTAAACGGCATTTCATTTTCCATAGAAGAAGGCGAAATGGTAGGTATTATAGGTCCAAACGGAAGTGGAAAAAGTACATTATTACGAATAATTTGCAATATTACAAATCCCACATCAGGGGTTGTAAGAACTAGTGGCAAAATAGTTCCCTTTTTACAACTTGGTTCAGCATTTAATGGCGAATTAAATGCAATAGAGAATATAAAATTAAACGGAGTTATCATGGGGATGAAAAAGAAGGACATAGAGCAGAGGGTTGAAGAGGTTTTGAAATATGCAGAACTAGAGAGATTTGCAAATGTACAAGTTAAACATTTTTCTGCCGGCATGTTTGCAAGACTAGCATTTTCAACTGCGATTCAAGTAGAACCCGACATACTTGTTTTAGATGAAGTGTTAGCTGTAGGAGATTTAGCATTTCAAAAAAAGAGCTATAAAACGTTGTTATCCCTTCGCGATGAAGGTAAGACAATTGTGTACGTGACTCATAATCTCATGGAGGTAGAACGATTATGCAATAATGCAGTATTATTACAAGGAGGTAAATTGACATCATCTGGAGATCCAAAAGAAGTAGTAATCAAATACAAAAAACTAATTGAGGAATCCATAAAGGAAGAAGACAAAGAGGTTATCAAAAAAATTACAGAGCATTATAGAAATATTTTAGAACGAGAACCAGATGAGGCAGGTTTAGCTGATTTCATATTTAAAATAAAGACAGGTAAGTTAAATCTTGATGATATTCCGGACATATTAAGAAATTCACCCGAGTACAACAGAATAAACGTCGAAAAAAATTAAAACATATAAACATTATAATAATAATTAAGTAATCATCATTTGTTTGATACTAAATGTAATATTCAATACTTTAAAACATAAAGATTCGTCAATTTTTCATGTCATTAAAAAATTATTTTCCTATGTTAGCTACTATTATAATCTGAATCGTGGAATTTATTCAAATAAGATATATCATAATATTGAAAATCAAAATAAAGAATACATTGATTTTATTCAGAGTCTAAAAAAAGAAGATTTTGAGTTATTTGACAGGCTTTTTAGCAAAGATATTAAAAAATTTTTATCTAAAACTAGATTACTAGAAAAGCTAGAATTTGACAAAAAAATTGGATTATCACAAGTAGGTTACAATACAATATTCATAGATGAACCAAATTTTGGTTTGTGGACTACAGGAAGAGCAACTTTTTACATACCTACAAAGAAAGAAAAGATTAACAAAATTGTTATAGAATTATTTGCCGTTCCTCCCTTAAAGGTTACAATAGGATTAGAAAATTTAGATTTACAGACAATTGAAATGAAAAAATTATCCAAAAAGAAAATAGAGATTTTGGTTGAATCACCAATAGTGACTGATACAATTTCTGAATTGTTTGTGAATACAGATGTACTATGGTACCCAGAAATTTTACGGAGTTCTACGAAAACTGTAACAGTAGGAATATGTATAAAATCTATTCATGTGTATTACTCTTAAAGTTTTTAACTACTGATGAACACACTGCTTCAAAATGCGATAATATAACTTTAGAATCAAATAAGAGTGACTTTTGTTTTCCTTCTTTTCCTAATTTTGTACAAAGCGATGGATTTTGAATTAACAATAGAATAGAATCGCTTAGTTGATCAACATTACCAAACTCTACCAATAGACCATTTTTCATATGATCAATTAACTCAACAGTTGATTCAATTTTGCAACCGATAACAGGTTTTTCACATAACCATGCTTCTAGATAAACAAGTCCGAATGATTCACTTTTTGATGGAAGAACAAGCAAATCACATGTATTAAAAACATTTTTTCTTGCATTATCATTTACAATATCAAGATCGATAATTTTTTCTTTTATATTTTTAGGGAGTTTTAAAGAATATTTTTGAAATTCTTTTGTGCTAGGACCAATAAATACAAGAACTATTTCAGGTTCTTTAGACCATACTTTCTTCATTGCTTCAATAAGGAAAACTGCGCCTTTTACATGAGACTTGGAACCTGCAAAAAGAACAATTTTTTTATTATTCATAGAAATTAGTTCTTGGGTTTTTTTTTGATGTGAATTTATCCATTCATCCAAATTTATCGGTGGATAAATTCTTGAGATCTTTTCTTGATCTAGACCTAATGATATTAATTTCATTTTTTCAGACTCTGACATGACAAAAACTCTATCTGAATTATTTAACATATTCAATCTAAATGCTGTAAGATATAATTCTGGAAATTCTTGATGAATTAAAGGAATCATAATTATTGGCAATTTCCATTTTTTTGCTGCTACATAAGCGGGAATAATATGATCATGTGGAAAACCAACTACAATGATTAGATCAAATTTAATTTTATTACTTACAAGATCGAGCCATAATGATAGTGAAAATGGCCCCGGATGATCTCTATCCAAAAAAAATATTGATTTAGGATCAAATTTAATTTCAGAAGGAATTAAGAAATCATGCCTTTTAATTTCATAGTTTTCATAATCCGAATAATTAACAATTCTTGATGCATCTTTATTCCAAAATGATTGTATGTCATTAGCTGTAGTTGTAAATACCGTGATTGTGTGATTCTGTGAAAGATAATCCATCAAGTTCTTTGCTAGAACCTCAGAACCTCCTATGACAGGATGGAATCTTTGAATTACACATAAAATGTGCATGAAGTTTAGTTTAACTAAAATATAATAAACATATCATTAGTTTAAATCAAAATTTTTGATTATTAACAAAATACAATACTAAAGTTACTATTTTATACTGGTCTAAGGATGATTCTTTCGTGAACCTTGATTTATTTAAAGATCTTAATGTGTTAGTTACTGGGGCAGATGGATTTATTCCAAGCTATGTTTGCGATAGATTAGTTGAATTAGGAGCAAACGTTACAGCGCTAGTTAGAAGAAACTCGAGTAACGTTGTAAAAAATATATCACATTTAGACGGAAAAATTAAGATAAGATGGGGTGATATTACTGATCTGTCATTATTAGTATTAGAGACAAAAAATACTGATGTAATATACCATTTGGGAGCACAGAGTCACGTACAATATTCACTGCACAATCCATTAGAGACATATCAAACTAATACGATTGGTACAATGAATGTTCTTGAGGCTGCAAGAATAAATGATGTTGGTAGAGTAGTACATGCGGGCAGTGCAGAGGTTTATGGAAAACCAGAAACGGTTCCAATCAGAGAAGATCATCCTATAGCTCCTAGAAGCCCTTATGCTGCAGGGAAAGCAGCTTCCGATAGATTGATGTTTTCATATTATTGTACGTATGATCTTCCAGTTGTCATGTCAAGATTCTTTGGGATTTATGGTCCACGACAAAGTATAGAAAAAGCGATTCCAAAATTCATATTAAAGATTCACAATAACATTCCACCTACTGTTTATGGTGACGGGATGCAAAGTAGGGACTTTATGTATGGAACTGATGCAGCTGATGCTTATGCAAGACTCGGCATTGCAGACAACGTAGTTGGAGAAGTGATTAACATCGGAACAGGGAAGGAGATAAGAATAGTAGACTTGGCAAAAATGTTAATTAGATTAATGGGGAAAAATATGGAGCCAATCTTCACTGATAAATTGCATCCAGGTGAAGCTGGCAGACTAGTATGTGATCCTTCAAGAGGAATGAAAGCAATAGATTGGAAGCCCACAGTCAGTTTTGAAGATGGCATAAAGAAAACAATAGACTATTACCTGAACCATACAGAGTTGTACAAATTAATCAATTATACAATTTAGTTATGAAAGCAGTTTTGTTGGCTGCAGGAAAAGGCACTAGGCTCCATCCCATAACAAAAAACATGTCAAAACAAATGATAAAGATATCTGGAAAACCAATTTTAGAATATATAATTAATGATTTGGTGAGTAATGGATTTAACGAGATCTGTATAATTATTGGAAAAAATGAACAGCAAATAAAAAATTATTTTAGTAATGGTAAAAGATTTGGTGCTAAGATAGTATATAAAGTTCAAAAAAAGCCATTAGGTAGTGCAGATGCAACAAGACATGCAAAAGAGTTTGTAGGGAATGATAAATTTCTTCTTTATCTAAGCGACACAATAATCCCTTATGGATTTAACAAATGTATTAAAAAGATGTTAAAAGATAAATCAGATTTAATTTTGATGACATCAAAAGTGCCAGAAGGAAAGTTGAAAGAGGTTGGAACACTAGAGGTAAATGGGAAAATCATAAAAAAAATTAATGAAAAGGTAGAAAAACCAACTTCAAACATAGCATGGGCAGGAGTTGCATTATTTAATGGTGTATTTATTTTTAAAATAATAGGATTGTTAAAGCCATCCAAAAGACAGGAATATGATTTAACAGATGCGATAAATATGTACTTGAATGATAAAGAAGCTGTCCATTTTGAATGTAAAAAATTTCTTGATTCTGGGACTTTTGATGGACTTTTAGAAACAAGTGATTTTATTTTAAAAAGTCTACATCTAAAAAGAACGACTAAGAACAGATCATTAAAGGGTGTGTTTGTAGGCAAGAATTGTCACATAGGATCTAATTGTGTGATAGGACCATACGTATCTGTTGGAGATAATGTAATTATTGGAAATAATGTAAAGATAAAAAAATCACTGATTATTGACGGGAGTAAGATTCAAAGTAATCAGAAAGTATCGGATAAGATAGTATTTCCTCAGTAATGGTGTATAAGAATAATATCACAAGTTCAACATTTTTATATAATTTCTAATTGTTTTTTATAATGGTTAATGAAGAAATTAGAGCATATAATCTAGAGAAACATGTTACAAAAGATATCAGAGACGGTCATGTTAACGGAACACTGATTCCTGTATGGAAAGACTGGGAAAATATACTTACAGTAAAACCAGAAATGGTATACGTTACAACGGTTGAACCGGGTGAAATTAAGGGTCCTCATTTGCACATTATACGTCACAGTTACTTTGTGTGCATTAAAGGCAGAGTAATATTTGTAGTAAAAGATCATTCAGGAAAATATCATGAAATTGAATCTAGTTATGATAATCCAGTTCTAGTAGAAGTTCCAAAAAACCATTCTTCAGGTCACATTAATGTATCTAATGAGACTAGTATCATTTTAGCTCTGGTTGCCCCCGCCTGGAGACCAGAAAGACGAGATGAGCATAACGAGGGATTTGATGATTATGACTGGAACAAGTGGAAACTAAACAAAAAATGAATGACAGATTATTGGTAATAGGTGCCAGTGGTTTAGTTGGTAGTACTTTAACAAAATCTGCTCGTTCTAAATATTCAGTTTTCATAACTACTAATCAAAACAGCCCAGAATTTACAGATTTACCACACATCAAGTTAGATCTTATTACTAATAAAACCAAAATTATTGATCATATCAAAGATATCAAACCAGACTATGTGGTTCATACTGCCGCTTTTGCTAGTGTAGATTATTGTGAAACACATCAAAGCATGGCAGATGCTCTACATATAGATATTACAAAAAAAATCTCGAGTGTCTGTAAGGAAGTTAATGCAGGATTGATCTATATTTCTACGGATGCAGTATTTGATGGAAAATCAAGTAAATTGTATACCGAAAATGATATTCCAAACCCAATAAGCCATTATGGGAAAACAAAACTTGCAGCAGAAAAAATTATTTTAGATTCATCACCAAATAATGTCATATTAAGAACTACTGTAATATATGGGTGGCATAAGAGATCAAGATTCACTAATTGGGTATTAGATTCTTTAAAAAATAAAAAAATTGTAGAAGCATTTACTGATCAACACAATACTGCTACTTTGGTAGATGACCTATCTAATGCCATATTAAAAATAATGAAATTAAGAGTATCTGGACTTTATCATGCAGTGGGTAGATCATGTATTTCTAGATATGAGTTTGCAAATCTTTTAGCAGATAGATTTGGTTATGATAAAAATTTAATCATATCAGTAACTGCTAATGAAAAAAAACAGGATGCTCCAAGACCTGTTAACGGATGTCTAGAGGGTAAGAAATTAGAAAAAGCAATAGATTATGATTTTTGTGATATAAAAACAGGAATAGATTTGTTATATGATGGATATTTATCAGAGATTGGAATCAAATAGAAATAATAAGTTTAGGATTTACAATTAAAAAGATAACGAGTTGTCATTTTATAATATCATTTGAAATGTGTTTTTCCTTGTAATAATAAAATATCATAGAAATTATTAGATATGGAATCAGATTAAACCAGTAAAAATATTGTGTGAAGTTATTTGTAGCAAGAAATACCACATACAATACAACAAAAAGTTTTATTGATTGTTCGTAGTTAATTAATTTTCTGAATGAAACTAATATTATAGTTGCAAGGGACACCAATTGTATCAGTCGTACTAGGTTTAATGTAGCATCCAATCCAAAAAACTTTAGTTGTGGAAAAATCGCCGAATTCCACTGTGGTAGTCCTATACTTGGTTCTAGATTCACACCACCAGTAGTTCGTATCGTATCCATGATGAAATCATTTGGTGACCAAAGAAAAAATGGGGTTATTATGATAATTGGTATTATGATAGATATCGCAATTAGATTATAATGCCTTTTTCCATATTCGTTATTTTTTAACCATAGTAATACCATTGGTATAAAAAATAAAACTGCAAAATGTCTTGTTGCAATTGCAAGTCCGATCAATATTGCTGTCAAAACACGTTTGTCTTTCATATATGCATAAAAAGATCCAAGAAGAAAGAAGGTCATTATTGGATCTGTGAGCCCATCGCTTGTTCTATAATCAAATATATTATTTGGAAATAAAAATGTCAATGACGTGATAACCATATAACATGAAGATGCTGCTCTTGCAAGATCTTCATTTTTACTTCTTATGATTAGATATAGAAATAGGGCTATACCAATATCAGCAAACACTATTCCATATCTGAGATCGCCAAGTATGACTTGAAATGGTACCTCAAATAACATTGTAAACGGAAGATATGCCTGAACAGTAGCTGCTTGTGCTACAGGATTATTTTCTATTACAAACGTAGAAGAGTATGGATTTATCCCTTGAAGAAGATACTCTATGGAACCCTTTGATATCCAATATACGTCGCTTCCTGATGTCCCCATTACGGGTATTATTTTTAACATTGCTCCAATAACTATAAGATATAGAAATTTGATAATTTCAAAAATTTTTGATGTTTTTATAAAAGTAGTAACAACAGAAAAAACAATGAATACCACGAGAGATAAGATAATACCATTAGCATAATTGGTGACAAATGCTAATCTCATTATTAATAATATACATAGTAAAATAGATATAAAATTAAAGATTAGATATTTTTGAGATGGAATTGATACAATACTCAATTTTTAAAATCGAGTATTTACCTTATTTAATCATAGGTGGTATTGATGATTTTTCTACTTATATCAAGCAGATTTTGACCTGATTCAAGAAGGTAAAATCTGCAGCCTGCTGATTTTGCTGCATCCATATCGCTCTGTCTATCCCCAATAAACCAACTCTCTTTAAGATCTATATCAAAATCTTTGGCAGCTTGTAGTAGCATCCCCGGTTTGGGCTTTCTACAGGCACAATTTTCTTCAGGAATATGAGGACAGAAGTATATAGCATCAAGATGGGTATCATTTTTCTTCAAATACTTTTTTAGATGTAGATGAATTTCATCTAATGTACTAACAGATAACAGATTTCTATGGATTGCAGATTGATTAGTGATTATAATTAGTAGATAATTATGTTGTTTAAAAAACTTGATTGATTCTGCAACTCCATTATTGATTTCGAATTCTTTAATATTTTTTACATAGTCTTTTCGTTCTTTGTTGATTACACCATCTCGATCTAAAAAAATTGCTTTTGATGTCAATTGTACTAATAAGTAAACAGTGGTTCTCCTTTTGATCTGATCAAGGTAGTAAGAAGATGACAGATCAAAAGATGTATTGATTCAATGGTTAACATGTCATTATTTGGTACAGTTAAGTTTACCTTGGCAATTTTCGCCATTTTTCCTCCGCTTTTACCTGTTAATGAAATTGTTTTTGCATTAATTGTGTTTGCGTATTCTATGGCTTTTATTACATTTGGAGAATTACCACTTCCACTTATTCCAATTACCACATCATTTTGTTCTAAAAAGTTTTCTAGTTGACCAACAAATACATTATCGTATGAAGAATCATTTGCCCACGCCAAAATGACGGGTATATTATCAGATAATGAAAATGCTCTAAATCGTTTTGTGTTTTTTGTTAAACTTGTTTTTAATAGATCAGATGTGAAATGAGTTGCAGTTGATGCACTTCCACCGTTTCCCATTAGATAGATTTTATTTCCATTCTCTCTAGCATTAATTAAAATTTCATGAATTTCGTTGATTGTATCATACGATTTATTTTTTAACTCTGAGATACATTTGATTTGTAAATCAAGATAGTCTTGTATAAGGGTAGAATCATCCATGTTTACGAGTTTCCTTATGAGTATTATAAACATAAAGATTATGATTAACTATCATGGAAATCATTCATCCATATCATATGAATTTGTATAAGACTCACATACTATTTCTCCTGCAAGTTTACTTGCAGAGTAGATGGATGTAGGATTTCTTGGATGATCCTCTTTTATTGGAAGTGCTTTTGGGATGCCATATACATGACTTGTACTTAGATAAAGAAACTGAGCAAAATATTTTCAATCAATCTCCCAAACTATAATTAATACGAATTGATGAAAAATGAAGATTGATAAGCGATAGTTTGATAGAGAAGATATCAAAGTACTATACATATTATCTAAAAAGAATGCCTGATCAAGGTGGGCTGCAACATTATTTATCTGAGATAAAATCTGGTAGAATAAAAATAGACGACTTGCCAAAAATATTTAAAAATTCTGAGGAATACAAAGGTCTCCAACAGCTAAAACATGGTTGCATTTACACTGCACATGGAATCAAAATGTATTTAGATAAAAATGACACAGTCGTTTCTAGAACGCTTGCAACAAATAAGATTTGGGAAGAACATGAAACCAACTTTCTTTCAAGTATTATCACAAAAGGAATGAAAGTAGTTGACGTTGGAGCCCAAATTGGCTATTATAGTTTACTATTTTCTAAATGGATAGGAAAAACAGGAAAAGTCTTCTGTTTTGAACCTGACCCAGATAATTACAGATTATTGAAACGAAATATCGAGGCAAACCAAGCTAGAAATATTATTCCTATTCAAAAAGCTATTTCAAATTATAATGGTAAAACGATTCTATTTCAAAGTAATGATAACAAGGGAGATCATCGTATTATTGACTTTTATGTTTTTGACAAAGATAACAAAAGAAAAAAGTTTGAAGTAGAATGTATTACACTAGATTCAGTTTTTGCTACAGAACAAAAATTGGATTTTATAAAAATGGATATACAGGGAGCTGAAATGTTAGCATTTGATGGAATGACAGAATTGTTACACAGAAATTCATCAATATCTTTGCTAATTGAGTTTTGGCCATTTGCTATAGAAAAATCGGGTTATTCGCCAACAGAATTAATCGAAAGAATTCATCAATTTGAATTTGACATCTTTTTTTTTGAAAATGATAAAAAGCAACCTTTTCCAAACGATCACCAAATAATTTCTAATTATTTATCTACAGATTATGTTAATTTATTTTGTAAAAAATCGTTACTTCGATAACAAATTGTAACTGAATTAATAAAAAATGATTCTAATATCAATCTCTAAATCATTACAAACGTCAATTATCATTCATATCTAATGTAAACAAATTCGTATTTTAGTTTCATTATTAGTTTTAACTTTTAATAGGATTAATTATGATGGTCCTGTAGAAACCATCCAAAGATTGCCATCTTCATCATCTTTCTGTGGTATCCTTTTGTTTTGGAGACCTGCAATGTTTCGTATTTGGGGCGTATGATGGTATTTTGTATGCCAAGATTCTCTGTTGCGATGTGGTTTTGTTCTGAATCATGACCACGGTCTGCAACAACCGTGCTGAGAGGAACCAGTTGGATGGTACGTTCCAGCAATGGAACAAAATCCACACTGTCATGACGTCGCCTGTGCCGTATCTTGATGCTGCATATGATCTGACGTTTCATGTCTGCACAGATTGCAATTTTGACAAATTTCCTTCGTAATTTGGCACGTTTTGTATAATAATATGAGGACTGGCCATGTGACAGTCCAGTCGAATTGATTCCTGCAAACATTTTACGTATTCTTGCATGCAGCACAAATGATTCGAGAATCTTTTGCAGCATCCCATGTGTCAGTCTGGCATCTGCCTTCTGTATGGTGGTGTCGTGTGAAATCTTGGACAAACCGAGATATTGCTGTACACCGATACATTCATGTAAAAAATCAACGAATCTACGGTAACTCTTGCACTCGTACTGATGCAGTGTAAGGAGTATCAGGTGCTGCCAGACCGTATACACGTGGTTGGAACGTTTGTGCAGGTATGGCGGTATCCTGGCCCTTTTAATTATCTGCATCATGGTACGAGCCATTCTCACGTATAGAGATGGCTTCATAAAACAGAACAGATACCATATGAAATGGATCTGGCGGCATAGCGTGATCTACAATCTTGTTAAAAATCGATGGTATCTACACAGCCATATTTTTTTAAATGTTATTAATATGAATTGATAAATGAGTGTTTTTTAATATTCTACAAGTTATTCAGATTAAACACTGTTGCTCCTGTATTTTGATATTTGAAGTCTACCTTGACGATACCCATTTTTCTTAATGATTTTTCGATAGAATTGTGTTTGGAGGGTTCTGCATATACATAAAAATGTCCACCACCCCCTGCACCTGTTACTTTAAGTGCATTTGCACCATGAGAGAGTACAGTTTTACTTGCACGATCTATAAAGGGATTTGTTATGTTTTTGGTGTATTTCTTTTTTTCTTCCCAACCTTTGTTTATTATTTCAACAAATTTTGTTAGATCGTTATTTTTTAATGCATCCCTCATCTCCAATGCAAGAGCTTTTGCTTGATGTAATGCATTTAATGTTGATGATTTTTTTTCTTTCATGTTTTTTAGTTGATCTTTTATAACTTCGGTAGAGTGTTTCCTGCCTCCAAGATAAAACAACATTGAGTTTTCCTGTAGTTCTTGTCGTGAAGATTCATTCAATAATATGGGTTCGACAGTAACATTGTATTTTGTAAATTTGTATAAATTAATTCCCCCATGTGCTGCAGCAAATTCATCTTGTTTTCCAATATTCCATTTTAGTATATCATGTCCAATTCTATATGCCTTCATCGCGATTTTATTTTTATCCCATTTTTTTTTCTGTATTTCAAGCATTACTTTAACTAAATTTGTAGTCAATGAAGAGGATGCACCAAGTCCTGATCCAGGACCAACGTCGCTACAGAAAAACATGTCAAAGCCTTTTGCGAATTTTAATTCTTTTAGACACGCTACAACAATTTCATGGCCCTGTAGTGGAACTATGTCTTTATGGAATCTGGGTGAAATATGAGATTCGAAATCAGGTGAAAATCCCTGAAACTTGTTATCTTTTCTTTGTTTTGCAACAACATATGTGTATAGATCAATTGTTCCCGATAATGAATATCCGTCATATTTGTTATGATATTCTTCTAGATCCGTACCACCTCCAGCAAAGCTTATTCTCAAAGGGGATCTTCCAACAAACACATGTATTCACAAATATGGAGATTTATTAATTAATATCTTTATGAAGTAAAAATTTTGTTTATTTATGTTATCTTGTAAGTATTTCCATAATCATAGATAAGCCTACTTGAAATCCTAAGGATTTTTTTCCACCTGCACCTTTTGATTCACCAATTCTTTTTCTAAAAGTGACTGGAACCTCAACGATGGTCAGATCATGTTCTAATGCCTCGATGATCATGTGTAACGCAAATGTATGGATTTTTGGTTCAAGATTAGAAATTATTTTTTTCAAAGCATCTCTTCTGATTGCTCTAAAAGTACAACCTGCATCAGTTAATCGTACATATGATATGTCTATCGGATTGAAATATTTCACCCCTATTAACAGTGCGATAAAGTAATTGCCCCACATGTAAAATTGCGACATTTGTGTATTATTTTCCAATAAAGAACGTACTGTTCTGGTACCAATTACCATATCACAATTATCAATATATGACATAAGTTTGTCTAAATCCTTGCCATTTTGTGTTCCATCTCCCTCACATAGTACTATTATCTCAGAATCTGTCTTTAGTGCCTCCTTTAATCCTCGTAAACAAGCAAACCCATATCCTTGATTGGTTTCAGTAATTATTTCGGCTCCAAATTTTTGAGCTTGTATAACAGTATTATCTTTACTATTATTGTCAACAACTAATACATGTTTTACATATTTATTAGTTAGAAATTCCTCTACACATCCACCTATGACAGCTTCTTCATTGTATGCAGGAAGTACTACGGTAACATTCTTTGGGTTAATTGGTCTAGTTCTAAGAGTATACAGTGACTCATCTATTCTGTGTCTTAATTTATTTGAAAATAAACCAACGATTGCTATTGATAACATGATAACAATTACAACTGCAAAAATAGGATTTGTTAATGTGTACAAAAAATCCCGTAGTACATATCTAGATTCATGTAATAATGGATAGTCCAGAGTTAATGCTACACCGTCTACAATATAGATAATAACGCCAATTCCATATATAACAAAAATCAGAATTAATACAAAGAGAGAAAGTATTGTAACAAAGAAAAATTTTACCACATACTAATACAGAATAATGAATATATGTATCTAGAGATAGTTTTGTGAATTAGTTTAACATATATTTTATAAAATCAAAAGATTTGTGTGGTCTTTAATTTTATAAAATCATATATCAAAAATCCTCAACTCTACAAGTTTACAATTGTAGGAGCTATTGGCTCTGCCATAGTGATGTTATTTACATATGTTTTCACGTCGTATTTTGGAATAGCTTATTGGATATCTGCAATCTTTGCATTAGAGATATCGTTAATCGGTGGATTTTATCTTCATGAAAAATGGACATTTGTGAATATATCAAAACATAATAAATCTAGAAAACGATTTTTACAATACAACGTTTTTTCTCTAATAGGTTTTGGAATCAATGAAATTATCTTGATATTTTTTACAGAGCAATTAGAGATACATTATCTAACAAGTGAGATGATTGCAATAGTAATTACGTTTTTTTTCAATTTTGCTATAAATAAAAAAATTACTTGGAAGTAATTATTGCTTAGAAAACCATTCAAATGTTTCTTTCAATCCAGAATCAATATATGTTTTAGGTTTCCAACCTAGTTTTCTGATTTTAGAATTATTTGAAATAACATTGTTAACATCATTTTTTCTTGCTTTAGATTTTATAGATTCAATTCTTATTTTTCTTCCCGAAATTTTTTGTAAAACATTACATAGTTCTAAAATAGAGTAACTCTTTCCGCTACCAATATTATATGTACTAAGACCAGATGTTTTTTTGAGAACTAATTCTATTGCACACACTACATCTTTTATGTATATAAAATCCCTTTTTGGATAAAGGTTTCCAAGTTTGATTGAATCATTTTTGAGTGATTGCAGTATAATTCTAGAAGTAACCAAATGTTCTGGACTTTTAGGACCATACACTGAAAATAGCCTGATGATTGAAACGTCCATATCATATGAATTAGCATAAGACTCACATACTATCTCTCCTGCAAGTTTACTTGCAGAGTAGATGGATGTAGGATTTCTTGGATGATCCTCTTTTATTGGAAGTGCTTTTGGGATGCCATATACATGACTTGTACTTAGATAAAGAAATTTTGAGTTAATTTTTCTAGCAATCTCAATCATGTTTTGAGTTCCATATACGTTAACTTGGAAGCAATCTACAGGATTATTTTGGCAGTATGATACATCTGTCAAGGCAGCCAAATGGATAATGCAGTCAATGTCTTGTGGCACATCGTCTGCTGTAATTTTTCTAATATCTTTTTTAATAAAGGGAATTTTTGATTTCTTTGTGATATTAGATATGCCTGTAACGGTGTGTGTTTTTGACAGATCATCAACAAGATGTGAGCCTACAAAACCAGTGTGTCCAGTAACTAGTATTTTCAGAAGAATCTCCCATTGTATTATGTCATAAATCTAAATAAATCTCTTCTAGACGTATGTTTTTTAATAGGATATGAATTTCTCGAAGTTAGGCGACTTATATTAAAACTGCATTAATTACTGGAATTACTGGACAGGATGGAGCTTATCTTGCTTTATTTCTATTAAAAAAAGGATATAATGTTTATGGCACTTATAGAAGGTTGTCTACACCTAATTTTTGGAGATTACATTATCTTGATGTTTATGATAAAGTAAATCTCATTCCAGCAGACATTACAGATTCACGTTCCATATCAGAAACCTTGAAAATATCAGAACCTGATGAGGTGTATCATTTAGCAGCACAGAGTTTTGTCGGAGCATCATTTGACCAACCATTGTACACTAGTGACATTACAGCATATGGAGTAGTAAAAATGCTTGAGGAAATTAAAAAGTTTAACAAAAAGATCAGATTCTATCAGGCGTCATCAAGTGAGATGTATGGTAGTGAGACATTATCAATCAAAGGAGAAAATACGCCTTTCAAGCCATCAAGCCCATATGCAATTGCAAAGCTTTATGCTTATTGGATGGTAAATTTGTATAGAACAGCATATGAAATGCATGCATCTAATGGCATATTGTTTAACCACGAATCACCGTTACGAGGTCTAGAATTTGTTACAAGAAAAGTCTCTAACGGGGTAGCAAAAATTTCTCTTGGGTTAACACAGAATTTAAAATTAGGAAATCTTTCAGCGAAAAGAGATTGGGGATATGCACCAGAGTACGTAGAAGGCATGTGGATGATGCTACAACAAAAAAACCCTGATGATTATGTATTGGCAACAAATGAATCTCACACTATACAGGAATTGGTAGAAGAAGCATGTAGTGTAGCCGGAATTTCCACATCAAAAATTAAATCATCCAAAGAACATTTTAGACCATTTGAAGTTCCTGATCTGAGAGGAGATTATTCTAAAGCAAAAAAGAAACTAGGTTGGAAACCAAAGATAAAGTTCAAGGAGCTTGTGAAGATAATGGTAGAAGAAGACATACGTAGATGGCAGCGTTGGTTGAAAGGAGAGCATTTCCCTTGGGATGCAGCAACTTCTGGAGAGGATTCCTTGATTTTATCAAAATATAAGAAAATAGGCTAAATTTCCCAAAGATGTTTATTTTTCCAATCTGTTTTTGATATAATTTAACGAGTCGATAGGCGTAGGATCGATTTGTGATAAAACTGCTTTGTAAATTGTAGCATAGTCTAGCATGTATGTCAAGTGGATAATCTTAGATAAAATATTTCCATTAGTGGAAAAAATTTCATAGAATTTTATGTCATGTGTGTCAAAATATTCTTTAATTATAGTCCATCTTTCTTTGGTTTTGACATAATCATCTTGCCCTTGAATCAATATTGGCTGTACATCAGATTGACTTTCCCATGAGACTATAGAATTGTGTGATGCTTCAACTATGTCTTCAACCATTGCATGTGTTTTGGCATTTTCATGTAGTGAGTTTTTAAATCGGATTGCTGCAGCTTGGAGTCCTGCAGGATAATATATTATTGGAATTTTTGTAATCCATTGAGCTAGATCTAATGATGGATTGTGACCGTCTAAATTCATTGAACTGATTTGTTTTTGTAGTTTTTGTATGATTTCTAGAGATTCAAGAACATCATTCTTATTTATCATAAAAACAGATCCTAGAAAATTTAACATGGGGTAAAGAAAAGACAACAAGGAAGCTCGCGGAGAATGATATTGTGCTAGTTTTCTAAAGATTATGTTGTTTTTAATGCAGTATTGCCCCATTTTTCCTCCTGATGAAAATGCTGCAATTTTACAATTAAGATTTTTTGCTGATTGTAAAACAGAAAGTGTTTCTGCCGTGTTGCCAGATACACTAACAGCTACTACCAATGTATTTGAGTGGATATTTTTTGGCAATACATATCCCTTGTTTACATATACATGCATGTTTGATTTTGAGAGTATTGCAGAAAATATGTCACATATTGTACCTGACCCACCCATACCTGAAAGGACGACATGATCTATGTTCTTGAGATCTAACTGTTCTGTTATAGAGTTGTAAGATGTTTTAGCTATTTCAGGCCACATATCATAAATTTTATACATCTCACCAGCGTCATATTTTTTTAATTTAGACATATCAAGCAACAACAAAAAGAAAAAAGATTGTTAATATAATGATTTATTTTGATTACAAAAACTATTAAAAAAATATTTTAGAAACATCATTAAAGCAGAGTCATTGATAGCATTAATTCTAGCAGGTGGAATGGGAAAAAGACTAAAACCCATAACAGATAATATTCCAAAGGCACTAGTTCCCATTAACGGCATTCCCATCATTTTATGGCAGATAAAATATTTCAAAAAGTTTGGTGTTGATGAGTTTGTAATATGTACAGGATACAAAGGCGATAAAATTGAAGAATATGTAGAATCTGAAAATTTAGGTATCAAAGTGCACTATTCACATGAGAAAGAACCGTTAGGAACAGGTGGAGCCATAAAAAACGCTGCCATGTTTCTAAAAAAGGATTTTTTTGTCATAAATGGTGATGTAATTACTGACATTGTTCCTACGAGTTTGATGTTAAAGCCATTTTCTATTGCTACAATAAATCTCAAATCTCAATATGGAACACTGACAATCTCAGACGATAATATTACAGTAGACGGTTTTCAGGAAAAAGGAGCAATACAAGATTATTGGATGAATGCTGGAATATACCATTTATCTCAAGATATCATTAATGAATTACCAGAAAAAGGAAACATAGAAGATATGACATTTCCTGCATTAGCAAAAAGAGGATTGCTTTCTGCCATTAAATACAAAAATAATTTCTGGCATAGTATAGATTCTCATAAGGATATAGAAGAATGTGAAAAATCCATGAAAGAAAAAAATTACAATAGTTTTATAACAATACAATAAACCTTTTTCAGTGAAAATTCTACTTTTATCCCAGTTTTTCTCATCTACTAGGGGAGGTGGTGAGCATTTGTTTTACATTATGGCAAAAAAACTAGCAGACAATGATCACCAAGTTTGGGTAATTACAAACAAGATTAAAGACGAAGTGTATCTATCTCATAAAAACATAAAAATAATTCTGGTGCCACCTGTACTAAAATATCAAGGTGGTTTACCGCCCTCAATTAAAGACAACGTCCAGTATTTTCTTAATTCAGTAAGAACAGGATTAAATATAATCAGGAAAAACAATATAGAAATAATTCATTCAAATAACTTTACACCTGCACTTGTTGGTAGTCTTTTATCATTTTTGACATCCAAAGTTCACATCACATCAGTTTGGGATATTTTCACATTATGCGGATGTGATTACTGGGAAAAATGGGTAAAGCAAGTAGGAATATCAAAAATAAATCAAATCATTGGACCAATTTTTGAAAAACTAGTGCTAAAAACAAGATGTGATGCATTTCATACTATTAGTGATGCAAGCAAATATGATCTGGTAAAGTATGGTGCAAAAAAACCAATTTACATGTTCCCACCTGCAATTGAAGATATTCAAGATGAAAAGATAATCCAAAACAACAAGCAGTTTATTTACATAGGAAGGCTGGTATTTTACAAAAATGTAGAAATTTTAATTAGAGCAATCAATATTGTAAGAAGTAAAGAGAAAGAAGTTAAATTAATTATTGTTGGGGGAGGGCCACACATTAAAACCATACAAGAAATGATAACAAATTTGCATCTTGAAAATAATGTAACTACCAAAGGATATCTTGACACAAAAGAAAAGTTTCAACTCATTTCAGAATCAAACGCATTACTATTTCCTAGTCTCTGTGAAGGATTTGGTCTTGTAATTTTAGAGGCATTTTCCCAAAAAAGGCCAGTGCTCACATCAAACATACCTCCAATGTCAGACATTATAGAAAATCAAAAGACAGGCTATCTGGTTGATCCGCATGATGAAAATGAGTGGGCAGAAAAAATAATCAAGCTAATCAATGAACCAGAAGTATCACAAAAGATGGGAGAAGATGGATACAAAGTATTAAAGGAAGAATACAATCAGGAAACTTTTTACCAAAATTTAGTCAACATGTATCAGTCTGTGCTATAGATTTCCGTATCCGCTAAACATCCTAGAATATCTTTTTCCAAATGGACCACCAAGCGATTTCATGGCCTCAATTCTTTTTCGTATCTCATCTTGTTTCTTTTTGTATTCCAAATTATCCTCCCACCATTTCTGATTCACTGCAGGCCCTACCATCTCGGGGGATATCTTTAGCTTGTACTCATTGCCATACCCGTGTCTTCCTCTGGATACTGTCTTTGATACTGTGAAACCATTAGTTTTGCAGTTCAACTAGCAGATCCACTATTCTTCTGTATGATAATGGCTTTGTCTGGCCAATTAGGACAACATACTTTTTGTATATTGCAGATGTTGAATTCCATGAACTTCCAAATAATAAGAGCGAGCATATTGCAGCAATTATTGCCTTTTGATGGACGGAGCTCTGCGATACCAAAAAAGTTGCCCTGTCTTTTTGCAGTACAGATTTGACATTATCTACATCAGATTTTGATATTTCTTTTCCGTTGCATATCTCGCCTGCAGTACGTAGCAGATCCAGCGCACGTCGCGCATCCCCATGATCATCGGAGCTTAATGAGGCGCAATACTCCAAGATATTATCACTTATTGAAATTCTAAACGCATGTTTTGCCCTGTCTTTTAAAATTCCAAACATGTCAGACTTTTCATAAGGTTTAAAGAATATCTCGTTTTCGCCCATACGAGACTTTATCCTGTCATCAAGGGTATAGTCATCCAGAGTATTATTTGATATTGTAATTGTACATACTGAAAATCCATTCTCCCTCAAATTCTCTTCTAGCTGCAATATCGTGTAGACAAAGTCAGACGGATCTCCTCTCTTGTCAGAAAATATCACGTCGTATTCATTCAATACCAGTACAAAGAATTTCTTGCCATCAGTATCCAGAATAGATTCAATTTTTTTTCTATGCAATCAATTACCTTGCTCATTCCTTCTGCAATAGTTAGAGTTAATCCATTATTGTATAATTGGGTAATATCATTAGGATTTTTCTAGTATTTCTTGTAAATTTTGCTTCTGTATCCAACTTCGACTATAAAGATAATTATTTTTTGTTCTTCTATACTCATTATTATTCTATAACTTCCGACTCTGAGTTTTCTCAGATCAGTTCCATGTAATTTGTCTGTCAAATCAAAAGGATTATCTGTTATTTCTTCAAGTCTTTTAACTATTTGTTGTGCAATGACTGTATTTGATTTGGCAATTTTTTGGAGTTGTTTTTGAGCAGTTGGTGACCACTTGATATCCCAAGTCATTTCTTTAAAAAAATTATTTTAGACCCAGTCTTTGTTTTACATCTTTATGTGATATGGCTTTTCCGGCCTTGATTTCAGCTAGTGATTTTTCTATACTTTTTATTGTATGAGGGCTGAGATCTTCAGTTTGTTCATACATTGTGTGGATCATTCTAGAGATCACTTCATTGTATGTTTCACGTGGATGATTCTTGAATTTGTCAAGATGTTCTTTGATTTGTTTGTCGATTTGGATGCTAGTAGACATTATAACACTATAATATACTATAACATACTATAAAAATATGATCTTGCACAACATAATATCAGATAGATTTGTAGTCAATACCACAGTATCTTGTTAGAATCACTAAAAAGATGGATTTGATCATTGTGCCTTAATCTACACACCAGAAAATAGAAATGGTGAATTTTTTCCAAAATTTAGAAAATCTAATGGCTTTTAGTGAGTGTCTTTTTTCCCAAAAGTTCATTGTATAAAGATACAGCATCTTGTTCGTCTTTTGGTCCGACAATAACAGCAGAGCCTTTCTTCATAAAACTAACAGACATTTCATTTGTTCTAAGTGACAATCCAAATTCTCCCTGGTTATCTATTAGGAATCCTCTCTGTTTTGCATTACTAGTTACCATATCCACATCAAGATCAAAGGTGCTAGTAGGAGTAATAGAGTAGGTACGTTTTCCCCTGTTCCGCCCACATAGTTCCTCTAAGATCAGCTCTTCTTTTACAGTCTCTTCTTTTTTTCCAGAACCGCACACAGGACACTCTTGCGCTCTAAATGTACGAGTAAATGTAAAGTCTAGATTCTCTATATCGACATGTAAAATTTTGTCAGATAAACTGGGCTTTTTGCCCAAGACTACCTTGACTGCCTCTGCTACTTCGATTCCTCCAACTATAGACAAAACAGATGGATGAACTCCCTCTATGCTGCATGTAGGCATGGAATCCTCATCAAGGGCAGGAAACATGCAGTAATAACATGCGCTAGTACCAGGCAATATGGTAAATATCTGACCTGATACTCCAACTGCAGCACCTGTAACAAAGGGGATGCCAAATTTCACACATGCTTTATTCAGAGCATATCTGGCATTGACACTATCAAGGGCATCAACTATGACATCGCAGCCTTGTACCACCTCAAGTGCAGTGTAATCATTTACAGAAATGGCCAAAGCTTCTATTTTACAGTCAGGGTTTAGTTTTTGCAGTTTTTTTGCAGCAACTTCGACTTTGACTTGACCAACATCGGACTCATCAAACATTGTCTGTCTATGCAGATTGGATAGCTCAATTACATCTCTGTCAACTATTCGTAAAGTACCAACACCCATTGCAGCAAGTCTAGTGGTTATGGGATTGCCAAGACCCCCTACTCCGACAACACAGATTTTAGAGTTTTTTAGTTTTATCTGTCCCTGGTATCCAATCTCTTCAAGCATTACCTGACGGGAGAACTTGTCCAGCTCCTTTTTTGTCAGCTCGTCTGAGCCGCCAGCTACTGCTGGTAAAATATAGACCTCATCGTTATCATTTAGAACAGTATCCATGCCACTAGAAAATTTAGAGTTTTTTCCATTAATGTAAATATTAATCAAAGATCGTGGAGTGCCATCACTTTCCAGTACCCTTCTCTTAAAGTCATCACCCATGATTTCAGATATTTTTAAAAACGCATCAACGAGTGAATCAGCTGATATCGCAGTTTTTCTCTCCCCTCCGCCCTGATTTAACACAGATGGAATTGTAAATACAATATTTGCCACTAGTTTACTACCGCCGATATTTCTGTGATATTTGCCTTCATTACTTTTGGTTTTTCCAAAACTTCCATTATTGTCTCAGTTGCCTTTAGTCCATTTCCAGTAACATAGCACACTACAGAGTCGTTTTTGTCAATTTTTCCCTGCTCTACCATTTTTTGGAGTACAGATATGGAGACGCCGCCTGCAGGCTCTGTAAATATTCCTTCAGTCTTTGCCAAAAGAAGAATAGCATCTAGTATTTCCTTGTTGTTACATTCTTCGGCAAATCCATTGTACTGCTGTAATCTTTTTAGAACATATCTGCCATCTCCAGGATCACCTATTGCCAGACTCTTTGCAATGGTATCAGGATGCTCCACTGGAATCACCTCTTTAGAATTTTTCTTAAATGCATCAACTATGGGGGCGCATCCATGTGGTTGCGCTGCTATCATATGCATGTTGGATACATTATTTAATAATGAAACTGTTTGCAATTCCTCAAATCCCTTGCAAATTGCATTAAGCATTGCACCACTTCCCACAGGAACTATTAATTGATCAGGAACTTGCCATCCAAGTTGTTCTGCAACTTCGTATGCAAGTGTTTTTGATCCTTCCACATAATGAGAACGCATGTTAATATTTACAATTCCAATTCCTTTACTATCACCAATTTGTGCAGCTATTCTATTTGCGTCATCATATGTCCCATCTACTGCGATATAGTTTGCACCATATGATAGTGCCTGTGCAATTTTTGCCATCTCTATATTACTTGGTGCAAATACATGACAAGGCAATCCGGCTTTAGCTGCATGTGCTGCAGTTGCAGATGCCAAGTTACCAGTAGATGCACAACCAACGGCTGATAATCCAAATTCCTTTGCCTTTGATATTGCAACTCCTGCTGGTCTGTCTTTAAATGAAAATGTTGGGTTTACAGAATCATTTTTGATGTAAAGATTGTTTAGTCCTAGTTTTTTTCCAAGATTATCAGCCTTGATTAAAGGTGTCATTCCTGCACCGATACTGACAATATTGGATTTGTTTTCTATTGGTAGTAATTCAAAATATCTCCAGTAGGTGTGCTCTCTATTTGCAAATGTATTTTTATTAATTGCAGGAAAGTTATATTTTACATCAAGGGGGCCAAAACAGTCATCGCAGATATACCTAAAAGCAGTATCATATTCTTTTTTGCATTCTCTGCATTGCAGTAATGTTCTAGCCAAGATTAGTTTCTCCTTTCAGATTATACATAAAAAATCCTAATATCAAGTTAAGTACTGCTTAACTTTACTGAGTAAAAAATATAGTGAAAAATACGTTTATTTACATACATGAACTAAATCTGTTGAAAAAAACGAGCCCAATTAGCAGTAAGGTTTTTAGCGATTTTCATAAAAAACAGATTCATGAAAAAAAGCATAATTGCAGGCATAGCAGGAGCTGGTGTTTTTGCAATTATTTTATCTATTATTTTGATATCCAGTTTAAAATCAGATGTAATAGAAGTGGAAGATACACTAGATAAAGAACTAAGTCCAGATACAGAGATTCCAGAGATTCAAGAAAAATTAGATGCAATTGAAAAAAACAAGTCAGAAAACAATTATTCACCTAAAGAAAGAGAATGGCAAACTTCCGGACCATTTCAAATTGATCGAAAGCAATATGCAATAGGTGAAAAGATTTTCCTAGTAATGGGCGGATTAAATGCAAACGAAAAAGGACAAGTTGCAGTTATGAGACCATTAAATGATACACATTATTCTGTATATTTGACCATACCATTTGATGGAATGGCAAAACCTGCATTCAATTATTACATAGAGCCTCAGATTTCAAAAGTTAAAGAAATATGTTCAGTTGATGATATCATAGGAAAGTGGGTAATGGTTTTTAGAGGAACAGATTATCCAAATCTAAATTTTGAGATAACAAAAGATGTTGTTCCAGGAACACATATAGAACCTGAGTGTTGAGATTATTTTTCTAAATTATTGTGAAAGCAAACTTTCTCACCAGTATGACAAGCTGGACCTGATGGCTCTACAAGATAAATAATTGCATCAAAATCACAATCAACAAGGATTTCTTTTACTTTTTGTATGTTTCCAGATTCTTCGCCTTTCATCCAAAGTTTGTTTCTAGAACGGCTCCAAAACCAAGAGTTGCCAGTTTTTTTAGTCAACTCAAGTGATTCTTTGGTAGAGTATGCCAGAGTCAAAACATCTTTTGTGTTAATATCTTGAACAATTACTGGAACCAAGCCGTCACTTTTTGCAAAATCAATATCATCGATTGATTTTTTCATTATTTTAAATCACAAAGTATTGCTTATAATCTTACAGGAATTTGTTTGTCTCTAAGATACATCTTCACTCCATTTACACCATGAGTTTGATAGTGAAATATAGAGGCTGCCAAAGCAGCGTCAACATTTGATTTTTTAAAGACATCGACCATATCATCTGGTTTGCCACATCCACCAGATGCGATAACTGGGATAGATACTAAATTGGCAATTTCTTTATTTAATAAAATATCATATCCGTCTTTTGTGCCGTCTTTATCAATGCTAGTCAGTAAAATTTCTCCTGCGCCAAGTTTTTCAGCTTTTTTTGCCCATTCAATAACATCAATTCCAGTTGCTTCTTTTCCACCATAAATAAAAACTTCAAACCAAAATTGTTTTCCATTCTCAGAAAAGATGTGTTTGTCTTTTTTGATATCAAAGTTTCTTTTAGCATCAATTGCAACCACAACACATTGTCTTCCAAATAGCTCCATTAGTTGGGTAATAACTAGAGGATTTTTTATTGCACCTGTGTTGATTCCTACTTTATCAGCCCCGTTAAGTAAAATATTTCTTGCGTCTTCTAATGATTGTACACCACCTCCAACTGTAAATGGAATGTCAATTACAGATGCAACTTTTCTAACTAAATCCTTGATTGTCTTTCTCTGCTCAGAGGATGCAGTAATATCCAAAAAGACAAGCTCGTCTGCTCCTTCATTGCTGTATTTTTCAGCCAATTCCACAGGATCTCCTGCATCTTTGATTGATTCAAAATGAAGTCCCTTTACTACGCGGCCATTTTTTACATCAAGACATGGTATGATTCTTTTTGTAAGAGTCATACTAATTTTGCCTCCTGAATTGAAATTTTATTCTCATATAGTGCTTTGCCCAGTATTACTCCAAACGCATTTTTTTGTTTTACATCTTGAATGTCTTTGATATTTGAAATTCCCCCACTTGCAATCACATGTGATTTATCTAATTGACATGCTTGAGCTAAAAATTCCAAGTCAGGTCCTTGCAATGTTCCATCACGACTAACATTTGTTAGCAAAAATTCAGAAAACCCCATTGCAAGAAATTCTTGCATAGCATCAATTAATTTAATGCCTGTTTCTTTTTGCCATCCATGAATTACTATCTCACCATCTATATGATCAACAGATATTACAATTTTTTCAGGTCCCAAATTAGATAATAATTTTTTTAGTGTATATTTGTCTTTGAATGCCAGTGTACCTAAAACAACTCTATTAGAAATTTTTGAAACATCATTAATTATTGATTCATCTCTTAGTCCACCAGCAACTTGAACTGGAATTGAGGTCTGTTCAAGAATTTTTTTAATTATCAAAAGATTTGAGCCTCTACCAAGAGTTGCATCTAGATCTACCAAATGAAGCATGTCAGCACCGTTTACTTCCCATTTTTTTGCTACCTCAACAGGATCATCACTGTATATGGTTTTCTGGTTAGGATCACCTTTGTAGAGTCGTACTACTTGACCATTCATCAGATCAATTGCAGGAATAATTTTCATTTTTTACACACATCTAGAAAGTTTTGAATCATGATTTTTCCTATCTTACCAGATTTTTCTGGGTGAAATTGTGTTCCAAAAAAATTACCTTGCTCAACTACTGCAGGTACCTTGATTCCATAATCAGATTCTGCCGTTATTACATCATTGTTTGCAGGCTTTACTCTGTACGAGTGTACAAAATATACCCAATCATTATCTTTAACTCCTTCAAGTATTTTACCAGATTTTTTAATTTCCAAATTATTCCATCCCATGTGCGGAACCTTCATTGATGGTGGAAGAATAATTACATCGCCTTTGATTATATCTAATCCCTTTTCATTTCCTTCCTCACTTTTTTCAAAAAACATTTCCATGCCAAGGCAAATTCCTAAAACAGGAGTATCTTGGACATAATCATTAAAGCCAATTTTTGATGACTTACGTATGCTTTTGATTGCAGGATCAAAATTCCCTACTCCTGGAAGTAATACTCCAGAGTAAATATTTGGCTTGTCAAAATTAGTAATGACATCTACAGTAGCTCCTGTCTTTTCAAGTGAATTTTTTAGGCTGAAAATATTTCCAGCACCATAATCAAATATTGCAATGTTTACCATTTACATTGAACCTTTTGTACTTGGAATGCCTTTTTGTTTTTTGTCATATGAAGATGCTTCTCTAAATGCAACAGCCAATGATTTGATGGCAGCCTCTACTTTGTGATGATCATTATCTCCATACTTTACAGTAAGGTGAATACAGCTATTCAGGTTTTGAAGAAGTGATTGGAAAAAGTGCTCCAAGTCTTCTTTTGAAATGTCTTCAATAGTGTTTCGTTTAATTGACAAAACCAGTTTCCAAAATGGTCTTTTTACTAGATCAATTGAAGTCTCAGCTAGAGATTCATCCATTGGTACTGATGCATAGCTAAATCTAGTAATGCCACTTCTTGTCCCCAAAGCTTTGTCAATGGCCAATCCTATAGTAATTGCAGTATCCTCAATTAGGTGATGTTCGATTTTATCATTTGACTTTGCACTAACCTTAAGATCCATCATTCCATGTTTTCCAAATGCGGTGATTAGGTGATCAAGAAAATTAATTCCGGTTTGAATCGAAGTTTTTCCAGTTCCATCCAAATTAACAGAGACAGATACTGTAGTTTCTTTTGTACTACGGTTTACAGAGCTTTTTCTTGGTGTCATATTTTTCACGGAAGTTGTACTTTGTCTTATTCTAAATTTAACATCTTCGGAATCAAATTAATAGATTCCAAGACTAATTTAGTCCCATTGCGCTGAAATAATTCCAATTTTTCTTGGGGATTTTTGCTGGTTCCTATAATTCCACAAAAAGTGGTTTTACAGCCTTGCTCTGTGGCCTTTTTAGCCATAATAAAATCCTCCATAGAATCACCAACGTAAATGCAATGATTACAGTTCATGCCGTTAATTGAACGAATTAAAGATTCAGGATTAGGTTTTGCAAGTTCTCTTGGCTCGTCTTCCAGAAATGCAGAATTTTTCAGATCAAATTTATCTAATAATGATTTGAGAGAATATCTAATTGATTCTTTTCCTCGTCCAGATACAATTGAAAGTTTAGAGGCAAATCTTTTTTGTAGTTTTTCGATTAGAAAATTATTCACTATAACAATATCATTTTTTATCAAGCCAGATTCTGAAAATTGAGATGATTGTTTGAAGAGTTTACTATAGAGTTCCGGTCCATAAAAGATTTGATCAAATATTTGGTATAATGAATTTTCATGATGTGTTCCAGGATACGATAGTTTATTTTTGATATCACCTATATCTACAAGTTTCTCAAGATATTTTTCTACAGATGAAATGCCCGAAGAATCAGCATTAGATATTACATCAAAAATAAACTCATGTTGTGATTTGTTTAATTTTTTTGCAGCAACCAAAGAAAGAATTGCTGCATATGCCAAATCAACTTCATCATTGAATCCACCACTAGATTTGAATCCATCAATAATTTTAGAATCAATTTTAATGCTATCAGTGATTTGAGAAAAATTTTCTAAAACATATTTCACAGTTTTATCTATTGCAAGATCATAAGACTTTGTGATATCGATTAATACACCATCACAGTCAAAAATAATTCCATCTGCAGAGAACAAATCATTTGAAATAGAATTATCTAGATAAATTCCTGGTTGTGTTTTTGTTAATGTCATCCTAGTAAGTCACGAATTGCAAGTAAAAATTTAGAGTTCATTTCCTTAGTTCCAACTGTAACTCGAAGACAACCTTCATGTTTTCCAATTTTTCCTAATTTTCTAATTGATATTCCTTGTTCTGCAAGTGCATCGTAGACTCTTTTGTGAGAGCCATGGGCATCAAATAGTACAAAATTAGCCTTGGAATCAAAGACTTCAAAGGCATCATATTTTCTAAGGTTTTCAATTATTCTTTTTCGCTCTTCTTTGATTATTTCTACTGCGTCTTTCATTTGAACAGATTGTTCCAATGCAAGTATGGCAGACTCTATTGTAAGTGTACTAACTGGATATGGATATTGCAAGACATGATTAAAAGCATCTGTGAATTTTTTGTTTGCAATAAAATATCCCAATCTTAAACCAGCTAAACCAAATGACTTTGAGAGTGTTTGTACAACAACCAGATTTTCTTGAGATTTTACCATATGAGATAAAGAAAAATCACCAAATTCACCATATGCTTCATCAATTATTATTAATCCATCAAAAGATTTTACCAATTTTTGTAGATCATTTTTTTGGAACTGAAATCCAGTTGGATTATTTGGAGAATCAAGATATAAGATATCTGCATTTGATACTTTGAGAAATTCTTTGAGATCTAGTGTCATATCAGTTGAAAAAGGAATTGCAGTTACTGGAATGGAATATAGTTTGCATCTTTCTTCAAAAAATCCAAATGTGGGATTTGATGTAAGAATTCGGGTTTGCTTTGAGGCAAAATTTGAAAGAATCAAGTCCAATATTTGATCAGAGCCATTTCCAACTCCAATCATAGAAGAATCTACTTTAAGAAATTTTGATAGTTGATTAATCAAATGTTCCACTCCACCCAAAGGATATTCTCTGACATCACAATTTTTTTTGGCGTCAGTAATTAGATCTTGTTGAAATTGTTTAGAGATAACATAGTTTTCATTAGAGTCAAGCTTAAGTGCATCAGGATGTAGCTCTGGTTTTTGATATCCCCCAATAGAAGAAAATTCTTTAATTTTTTTGTTAAACCAATCTTTTTTCATAGTCTACCTCGTACCGCTTCATAGTGATTTGGAAGTCCTTCTGCTTCAGTAAATATTTCCATGTGTTTTGAAATTTTGGATAAAACTGACTTTGAAGCAGATATCTGAGTGTCTACCTTGATAAAGTCCAAAACTGAAAGCGAGCCCCTTATTTTACCAAATCCATTTGTGGGCAAAATGTGATTTGAGCCTAAAAGATAGTCACTTGCAGATGACGGAGTATCATTTCCTAGCAGTATTAATCCAGAAGAGGTAATTTTTGATGCAAAATCATTGGGATTTTTTGTCATAATTTGTAGGTGTTCAGGAGCCAATTCATTTGCAAGTTTTGTCATATCTGAACTATTTTTGCATATTGCAATAAAGCCATTTTCTTTAAGACTAGTTTTTACAAAATTACTTCTCTTGATTTTATTAGATAATTCAGTGACAATTTTATCCACTGATTTTGCAAGTTTTTCTGAATTTGTTATCAAATAACAAAAAGTATCATTGCTATGTTCTGATTGAGATATGAGATCTAGTGCGATATATCGTGGGTTTGCAGTTGCGTCTGCAATAATTCCTAATTCGGTAGGACCTGCAAGCATATCAATTGCTGTTCTCTCGCTAATCATTGACTTGGCAATTGTTACAAATGCACCACCCGGTCCAACTATTTTGTCTACTTTAGATATTGATTTTGTTCCAAATGATAGTGCGACAATTGCTTGAGCACCGCCAACTCTGTAAATTTCATTTGCACCGCATAGATCTGCAGCTACAATAGTTAATGGATCAATTTTTCCATCAGAATTAGGAGGAGATACAACCACTATTCTCTTGACTCCTGCAATTTTTGCAGGAATTACAGACATGATAACAGAGCTTGGATATTTTGCTAAACCACCTGGAATGTAACATCCTACACTTTGTATTGGTACAAATTTCTTTGAAATTTTTATCCCATCTGTGGAGATGATTTTATTTGTTAAGATAGATTTTACAGTGGATTCAGTTTTCTCCAGTTTTGATTTAGATAATTGTAATGCATCTATTTTATTTTTAGATACTTTGGAATATGCGTTTTTTATTTCAGTTTGTGATAAACGTAATGAAGTAATTTTAGCACCGTTAAATTTTTTCTCATATTTTTTTATGGCTGCATCTCCATTTTTTTGTACGTTTTTTAAAATAGATTCTACTATAGACTTGTTTTTTTGTGGCTGTTTTGGTAATACTTGAGCTACAAATTTTTGGACATTAGCTACTCGAATTATTTTCATCAATTTTCTTCATCACGCTTAATCTCCTCTAGCTCTAGAATTTGTCGTGGTTCATGAACTACTAATCCCTGTGCAATTTTTCTTAGTTTTGGAATTAGTTTGTGAAAGTCTTCTTTTTGAATAACTGTGTTTATTCCATACCATCCTTTTTCGCTAAGTGGACTTATTGTTGGTTTTTTAAGAGAAGGTATCTGGTCTAGTAATTTTTTGAGATTCTTTTCTTCTACATTAAGGTAAATGTGGAGATATTTCCTTCCATGTACAGCACCTCGCATTAAAGTTACAATATCAAATATTTTTTCACGTTTTTGTGGATCCCTTAGAGATTTTTTGTTAACAATCAAATGTGCAGTAGATGTTAGGATTTCATCTACAATTTTTAATTTATTTTGTTTTAGTGTAGTCCCAGTCTCAGTGACATCCATTATTGCATCAACATCTTCAGGGGGTTTTGCCTCTGTTGCACCAAACGATAAATGAATTTGAACACTCTTGTTTGTACCAAGTCTAACCCAAGGTGTCACAATCAATGGATCTTTTGTGCCATAATATTTTTTATAAGATTTACATTGTTTTAGAAATTTTGATGCAGTAGTAAGATACTCAGATGATATACGAAGTGTTTTTTTCTTTTTAGCATAATCTGCTATCATTTCATCTAGATTTTTGTAGTGATATTTGTCAGGAAATGCAACAACTAGTCGAATTTTTCCATACTCTAAATCCAATATTGCTTCAACGTCTGCTTTAGTTTCACCAACCCAGTCCTTTCCAGTTATACCAACATCATACAATCCTTCAGCTACTAATGTTGGAATTTCTTGTGGTCTGAGCATTTTTACAACAATGTTTGGATCATCAAGATACACTCGATATGTTCTGTCTTTTCTATTTACTTTAGTCCATGATCTCTCAAGAAGTTTGAAGGTTGCCTCTTCAAGACTGCCTTTTGGTATAGCAAATTTAACCTGAGACATTGCTGGTTTTTCACTTTTTATCTATATAATTGGATGTTTAAATTTGCTCTAGTAATTCTTTAGCTCTATCAAGTGAAATTTTCTTTTCCTCAATCATTTTCTGTACAATTTTATCTACTTGATCAGGTTTTGCTCCTGCTGCTGTAGCCAGATTTCTTGCATGTAATCTCATGTGTCCTTTTTGAATTCCTTCAGTGGCTAATGCTCTAATGGCGCTATAATTTTGAGCCAGTCCAGTTGCAGTCATAACACATGCAAGTTCTTGAGCAGAAGAAACTCCAAGGATTTTCATGCAGACTTTAGCAATTGGATGAACATTGGCAATTCCTCCAATAATTCCAACAGATAATGGTAATTCTAAAGATCCAACAAGATTTCCCTCATTGTCTTTAGTCCATTTGCTAAGAGAGCGATATTGGCCAGATCTTGCAGCGTATGCATTTGCAGCTGCCTCAATTGCCCTACTGTCTTGGCCTGTTGCATTGGCAACAGCTATGATACCATTCATGATTCCTTTGTTATGAGTGACTGCTCTGTAAACATCATTGTCTGCAAACTGATATGCTAAAATAATATCATCAACCACATCTTCTCCTCCAACTTCTTTTTTATCAAAAACCGCTGTTGTCTTTGCAATTCTTTGTGTGGAGTAATTTGATAAAATACGAAGTAGTGTTCTTCCTCCAGTAATTTTTTCTAGTAACGGTGAAACAGCTTCGCACATTGTATTTGTAACATTTGCCCCCATTGCATCACCAACATCGATTAATAATTCAACAATCAACATGTTTCCCAATGGAGTATAGATTTCCTTACAAGATACCTCTTTTGCACCTTTGTTCATTTTAGATAATGTGTTGCTCTTTGAATTTGCAAGATTGATGATCTCTTTGGAAGATTCTTGTATTTTTTTTACTGCTGAATTGATATCAACATTCAAGACTTGAATTTGTCCAATACTGTAAGATTCAGCAGCTGTTGCTTTGAATCCTCCTTTAATTCTTGCAATTTTTGCGCCTTTTGATGCTGCAGCAATTACTGATGGCTCTTCAATGACCATTGGAACAAGATAGTCCTTTCCATTAATCTTAAAACTAGTTGCTACCCCTAAAGGTAATGAGAAAGTACCAATTGCATTTTCTACCATTTTATCAGCTTTTTCAAAAGAGATACCACCGTTATTATTTTGTAGAATTTTTAATTCTTCGGCAGATAAATTTGCAAAATTACCAACAATATCTAATCGCTCTTTTCTAGTTTTTTCAAAAAATTTTGAAATCGATGAATCACTCATTTTAATATCCTCAATAGTTTATCATCCATGCTGTCTGGAAAACCTTTTCCATCAGTATTTGAAGTAATTACATAAAGACTTCCATCTGTGCTTTGCACTACATCTCGTATACGCCCAGCCCCACTTAGAATTGTTTTCTGAGAGTTTAGACCATCAGCAAAATCTAGTTGGTATAGATTAGTGGCTCTAAGTGAAGCCATAACAAAATCAGCCTCCAAGTTTATTTTATCACCAGAATAGTACAGTATTCCACCAGGTTCAATACTTGGATCATAACACATTATTGCGTTTTCAAATCTTTCATCCCCTGAACATTGCTGCTCAGGCCAACCATAGTTTTTTCCTGATTTAATGAGGTTAATCTCATCGTTTTTTTCAGGTCCTAGTTCAGCCAGATACATCTGACCCATATCATCCCAAGTCATTCCTTGTGGATTTCTATGCCCTAATGAGTATACGGGTGAATCTGAGAATGGATTGTCTTTCGGGATAGTACCATCATCGTTTAATCGGAGAATTTTTCCAGATAATGAATCAAGATCTTGAGGTAGATGTGAAGAATCAGAAACAGTTCCAGTTCCTACGTATAATTTTTTATCAGGACCAAATTTTAAAAATCCACCATTAGTAAATACAGAGCCAGGTATTTTATCAAAAATTGTTTTTGCGTCTTTTAGTTTATTTTCTGATTCAGTGATTTGCAGTATTTTATTCCAAAGTGTTCCATCTTCTTCATAGGTAAGAAAAACATAGATGAGATGATTATTAGAAAAATCAGGATGAAGTGCAATTCCCAATAATCCACCATCAAATACGTCTGCAGGACGTAATGTAGCTAATGGTTCATCTAACAGAACATTATCTTGAATAACTCTAATTATCCCATCTTTTTCGGTTACAAAAATCCTATTATCTGAAACTGCAATTGATCTTGGCTCATCTAAATTTTCTGCCAAAGTTTCTACAGAATTATTTTCAGGTTTTGATGAAGGTGGTTCAGGAATTGGCAAAGGATCAGAAGAAGATGTCAAAATAAATATTGAAAATGCTAGCGCCGCAATAATTCCAGCAATTCTTAGTTTTTTGTCCACAAAAAATGAATCATTTCAAATCATATTAATTACTTTCAAGAATTTGATAAAGCGTATATAGGCTCATACTAATTTATGAGTCAGCGGGGTGGGGAAGCCAGACTCTTTAGGGCTAGGTCATCCCGGCGGGCTCATAACCCGCAGTTCAGTAGTTCAAATCTACTCCCCGCTACTTAGTTTTCATATACACAAAACCATGAAGTTGATTCATCAAATTTTGACTCATTAATTCTTCCAATTCTTTGTAATGGTCTGCTAAGATGTCTGTGTGCAGAAACATTAGGAATGTACAATTGTTTTTTGATTTTTCTAGGTATTTCTAAAGTAACTTTGCTTGCTGATTTTTCACCGCATTTTGTGCATTGATATCCTTGGGTCTTTCCCTTTGATTTCATTTTTTTATCACATTTTTTACATACAGGATTAGATTTTATCAAATTTTTTTCAAGATTAATCACATCAATAAACTCGAGATTTAGAATCCTAGGATAGTTTTTTGAGGCTTTTCTAATACCACCTCCAAGACAAACCATGTCTCCTTTAATCAAACTTAATGCCACAGAAGACATCCCAGTTGGTTTGTAAACAGCACATCGTAATTCATGTCCATCTGAAAGAATAGAGAAAAAAACATGACCGCCTTTTACAATTTTTGGCTCATCAGATATAATCCCAGTAATTTTTCCTGAAGCATAAGGTCTGATATTTGTTGGATTAAGTTCATTTTTCAAGTGATCATTGGTACCTTGATTAGATTTGAATATCATGTAACCTGCTAATTTTTCACTAGTTTCCAAAATTTTTGTTGCGTGTAATAACGAGTCCACATTTTCACCACGTACTCCATAAAAAACAGGATCAGGACCATGAGGAGTAATTAAGACCCTATCTTTTTTGTTATCAAAACTGTTAAAGGTATAAGGTAATGTTTTTTCTTGCATTGTTTTTACACTTTTAGCAGAAAGATTTCTTGCTTTTCCAAATTTAGAATTCTTTCTATAACTTAATAGCTCCAATGTGTGATCTTTAAAATCATAGCCTATTGCACCTATTGCACCTACAAGACCTTGACCGTTTCCTTGGTAAAAAAATTCAATGTTGTTTTTTGCCGCAAATTTTTTTGCATGATTTCTGTGTATTAGCTGCCATAAAGCTAGTTTGCTGAATTTGGTGAATTGTTCTGGAATTTCTTTACTCTCATAGAAAACCAGACCTGGATTTGCCCCATTTTTTATATCAGAATATTTTTTGACAAGATTTTTGATTTGAGTTTTGATTTTTGATGGGTTTTTTGTTCTTATTTGCATAGAAACTGCCCCATTACCTCGTGTTTTCCAAGGAATGTTTGGATTAAATCTGATTAATTTGGGAAAGTCAAGAAATTCAGTATCTTGTTTTTTTAGCCAATCAACAATCTTGTAAGCAAGAAATGTTGTACACATTCCTTTTGGGGAATCCGTATCATCAAAACCAATATTGAGTACGTGCGTGTCAGTCATAAATGGATTATAGACTTTCAGACATTTTTAGTTGTTGCATAACACAGTTGATTTAAATTAATAACGCCATATTTTTAGCTGAATTGATAGTAATAGACGAAGAGCGGATATTCAAAGAAATTGAATCGAAAAAACCTGTATCAGTGTCTCTGAATGGTCCTGATGGAATCTTACCTCAAGTACAAGAGACTGCCATAAATATTACAAAAAGATTTGGAATTCCTGCATATGTTCTAGCTGATACCACTTGGGGAACATGTGATCTGAATTCAAATGGTTCCAAAGTATTAGGGGCAGAAATCCAATTCAATATTGGACATACTATTAACATTGAATCATTTGAGAAAAATCTAGTTCTAATTAATGCCTATGATGACGTGGAATTTGACAGTGTAGCCATAAAGTGTGTTGATATTCTCAAGGGAAAGAAAATATCTCTAGTTACAGATAGCCAACATTTGCATCAGATGGATAAAGTAAATGAAATTTTAACTAGCGGTGGAATTGAAGTAAAAATTGGCAAAGGGAAAGGACAACTAAATGACGGTCAAGTGTTTGGTTGTGAGTTTTATCCAGCAACAGAACTCAAAGATAAGGTTGATGCCTATGTTTTTTTAGGACAGAGTAATTTTCATGCAGCTGGAATTGCACTCTCAACTAATATGCCAACATATGTTTTAGATCCTTATTTTAATGAAGTAAGAGAAGTCACAGAATTTGCTCAGAAATTAAAAAAGAAAGCTACACTTGCAATTTACAAAGCAGCAGATGCACAGTCATTTGGAATAATAATTGGACTCAAAGAAGGACAACTATCCAAAGTATTTGCTTTAAAATTTAAAAAAGAATTAGAAAAAGAAGGAAAGACAGTTCAATTATTTGCTTTAACTGACATCACAAATGAGAGATTAAAAAATCTAAAAGGAATAGACGCATTTATTCAAGTAGCATGTCCTAGAATTTCTACAGACAATCAATTTGACAAGCCTGTTCTTTCTACACCTCAGGCAAATGCACTTTTAAAAATATTAAGACATGAAAGCATAGAAGGGTATCTAGAAATTCCGCACTGGCTTTAAGATACTAGTTTTTGAAATTTTTGATTGTCTGCTAGGTTTTCAAAAGATGTAGTTTTTTTTGCTTTGATTTTATATTGAATTTCTTGTGAAATTGCATTTTCAAGCGTATCAAGTGCATCATCTATTCTAGAAAGCATTGCAAGACTACAAGATTTATCAAAAAGAACATCTCCATTATGTGGATAGTCATCTAAAATTTTATTGCAGCAAAGTATAGATTCTTCAAATTGTTCCATTGAAAACAAGATTCTTTCTTTGTGATACAGTACAATATTGTATTTTGGATTATTTTCCAAAATAGCATTGCAATAATTTAATGCCTCAGTGAATTCACCTTTTTTTCTCAAAGATGATATTTTGTTTACTAGAACAGAAAGATCTCCAGAATCTAATTTTAAGGCACTGTCATAACATTTGATGGCACCATCATAGTCTTTTAATTTATTTAGTGCATATCCCTTGTTGTTAAGGGAACCAATATGATTTGGATTTTCATGTAGGATTTGATCATAATAATTGATTGCTTCTCGTAGTTTGCCTTTTAAAAATAATCTATTTGCTTCATCAACAATAGAATCAATTTTAGGATTCCTAGTCATCATTAATTTTACATCAAGGCTTCATTAAGATTTTTCCAAATAGTCCTTTTCCAGTTAACATCTTTGTATGAGCTTCTGCTGCTTGCTCAAAAGAGTAAACAGAGTCAATGACAGATTTGATTTTGCCTTGAGACATCCAGTGCAGAGCTTGCTCTAATTCAGCTCTGGTTCCTTGAGTTGAGCCTAAAATATTGATGCCTTTGAAAAAAATATGGCGTAGATCTGTTTTAGCGTCATAACCAGTTGTTGCTCCAGTTGTAACAATTGTTGCACCATACTTTAACAAAGTCAGTTCCTTATTCCAGTGCGAACCGCCAATGTGCTCAAAAATTACATCTACTCCAGTTATATCTCCAAAAGGCTTGGTTATTTTTTTAGAAATATCACGAACTTCCTTATGCCAGTCTTCTTTTCTGTGATCTATTGCATAATCAGCTCCTAATTCTAATAATTTATCTAATTTATCTGGACTAGCTGTGGCAATTACAGTACAGCCAAATAATTTAGCTATTTGAATTCCATAATTTCCAACACCAGATCCTCCACCCATAATCAAAACTAGTTGTCCTGGTTGAATTTTTGCTCTTCCAACTAGCATATGCCATGATGTCAACAAAGTCATTGAAGCAGCTGCTGCAGAATCATATGTGACATTATCAGGAATTTTTACGACATTAACTTCTGGTAAATGTGTAACTTCACAGTATCCTCCCCAAAGTGGACCGGTTTCAAATCCCCAAATTTTTCTCTGTCTGCAATCAAATTCTTTTCCACTAGTACATGATTTACAGATTCTACATGACATGTTTCCATGGGAGACAACTCTATCACCAATTTTGATATTTTTTACATCTTGACCTATTGCAATTACTTTACCTGCAGCATCTGTACCTGATATGTGAGGTAACGGTACAGCCAGAGGCTTGCCCCTCATTCCCCAAATATCATCATAATTTAGAGATGCACTTTTTACTTTGAAAATAACTTCGTTGTGTTTTGGTTCAGGTTCAGGTATGTCTTTGATTTTTAAAATTTTAGAAAAATCATCATCTACAGTATAGTTATCATACACTAGGGCTTTCATGATTGTTTTGAATTTTTTCTGGTTATATGATTTGTCAAGAATGCCTTAGACCACAAACAATTATAATCATAACACCAAAAAATACAGCATGTCTGAAATTGCTGCATTGCCTGGAGATAAAATAGCATCAATTGAAGAATATGAAGCAGGGTACAATACTTTTGACGATGGTGATATGGTTCGTGCAGCAGTTGTGGGTAAGACAGATCTCAATAAAGAAACACGAGTTGCAAACATAAAGCATCCAAAGATGATATCCATTCCAAAAGTCGGAGATATCATAATAGGAACGGTAGCTGCAGTTATGTCTTCTATGATAGCAGTATCAATTGATTACATTAATGGCAAACCAACAACATCAAAAGTTGAATGTGTTTGTTCAACAAGAAATCTCAGAAAAAAAAATGTGGCCTTGGTAAACGATATTGTTACATTAAAGATTCTAAATCACCTAAATGGCACAATTCATGCAACAATTGAAGAGCCACACTTGGGTGTATTATTTACAAAATGTAGAAAGTGTGGTGGAAAAGTAGTCCAAATGCGTGATGCCATCAAATGTACAGAATGTGCTTGGATTGATGAAAGAAAACTTTCAGCAAATTATGGTAACACTGATTTCGTAAAGCTGAGAGAGTAAAAAATGACACGTGTTTCGTTCCAAGGTGAACGAGGGGCATATAGTGAAGCAGCAGCTAGAGCATTTTTTAACAAAGAAATTCAAACAGTTCCTCTTCTAACCTTTGCAGAAGTTTTAGAAAATACTACGCTAGATAAAACAGAGTATTCTATTTTGCCAGTAGAAAACTCATTGGAAGGCAGTGTGGGGGAGAGCTATGATTTGTTGTATTCAACATCACTTAATGTCATAGGTGAGATTTATCATAGAATTGAACATTGTTTGATAGGAACTGGAACTTTAGAAGAGATAGATACTGTGTATTCTCATCCACAAGCATTAGGACAGTGCAGAAACTTTATTGAAAAACATAGTATGAAGACAGTTCCTACATATGACACAGCAGGAAGTGTAAAGATTATCAAAGAATTAAACAAAAAAAACATAGCATGTATTGCCAGTAATGATGCATCTAAGATTTACAATGTGCCTGTAATATCAGAAGATATTGCAAATAATTTGAATAATTACACTAGATTTTTGATATTATCAAAAAACAACAAGGAAGAAACTGGAAAAGACAAGACATCAATAATTTTTTCCATAAAGCATGAACCTGGTTCTCTTCACAGAATCATAGAAAACTTTCATAATTATAAGGTCAATTTAACTAAAATAGAGTCGCGACCAACCAAGACAAATACTTGGGAGTATAATTTCTACGTAGATTTTGAAGGTCATGCAAAAAATCTAAGGATTGCAGAGATGTTAGATAAAATTAATCACGAGACGCTGTTTATGAAAATCCTAGGATCGTATCCTTCAGCAAAACTAAACTAGAATCCTTTTGGTTTTCTTAAAGTAAAGCCCATACTAAATCCAATAATTATCATACCTGAAATAATGACCATCATATGAAATGGAAACAAAATAGGATCAGATGTTACTTCCAATGTTGCCTCTACTTTTAATTCAGAAGAGCCTGTATTTTGGAGATTTATTACAGTTATACCGTCTTTGAGATGAGTCCAGTCTAAAGTGACTTCCTTGATATGAGATGTTTTTGGTATTTGAAGACCATCGCCAGGACTAGATAATTTAAGATCAAATTTGTCTCCTGTAATTTTCATATGTTGTGTTGCATGTTCATTTGCGTTAATTTGATATGAAGTGGATTCGCCTACTGCAAATGTTTCATTTACTTGTATTGTTTGCAATCCAATATCAGAAATTAAAGAATATACTCCAATTGCAATAATAGCACTACCTACAATAATTCCAATAATAGTTCTCTTTGATAACACAAAAGAAGGGTTTACGATACTGCTTAAAAAATTAACTACATTAAAGATACGTCATGTGGTTGGCTTTCAGCAAATCCAGCACCAGACATTTTGATAAATTCTGCATTTGCTTGCATTTGTGGAATTGTGTGTGCTCCACAATAACTCAATCCTGAACGTACACCACCAGTTAATTGTTTTAAAATATCAGTTACGGTTCCTTTGTATGGAACCATTGCTTCAACGCCTTCTGCAACAAAATCATTAAGATCTTCATCAAGTGAAATGGAACCTGTTTCCTTTGACTTTCTTCCCAAAGATGCTCCAAGTGAGGCCATTCCACGGTATATCTTGAAACGCTTACCATTTTTTGTCAATACAGTTCCTGGCGATTCGTCTGTTCCTCCAAGCATGCTGCCTACCATCACAGAAGATGCACCTGCAGCCAATGCTTTAGTGGCATCACCAGAAGTTCTGGTTCCACCATCAGAGATAATTGGAATGCCGTAATCTTTTCCAATTTTTGCACAGTCCAATACTGCAGTTAATTGCGGTACTCCAGAACCAGTAATTACTCTGGTAATACAAATTGAGCCAGAACCAACACCTACCTTAACTGCGTCTACTCCTGCTTTAATTAGATCCTCGGCACCTTGTGCAGTTGCAATATTTCCAGCAATTAATTCACATTTAGGAAACGCCTTTTTGATATTACGAATTGTATTAATTGCATTTTCACTATGACCATGAGCGATATCAACAACTAGTACATCTACACCTGCTTCTAACAAGGATTCAGTTCTTTCCATAAAATCTCCCTTTACACCTACAGCAGCTCCAACAAGAGGTCTTCCTTTCTTATCTTTTGATGCAGAAGGATAGTCCTCAATATTGGTAATGTCTTTGCTTGTAATCAGACCTTTAATAAAACCAAATTCATCAACTATTGGTAGTTTTTCAATTCTGTGTTTATGCAAAATTTTCTTGGCTTCATCCAAGCTCACACCAGGTTTTGCAGTTACAACATCTTTTGTCATAACATCTTTGATAAGATGAGTATCAGTTTCAAATAACAAATCTCTATCAGTAACTATTCCAACCAATTTAGAATTAGAATCAATAACTAAAAGACCAGAAATTTCTTTTTCTTCAGCATAAGTTATTGCATCTTGAACAGTTTTATCAAGATGAATAACATATGGATTTTCAATCATTACACTGCCAGATCGTTTTACTTTGAGAACTTCGTTTGCTTGCTCTTTAATGGTCAAAAATCTGTGAATAATTCCTATTCCTCCAGCACGGGCCATGGCTACTGCCATGGAAGATTCAGTTACAGTATCCATATTTGCACTAACAAATGGAATGTTAATTGAGATATTACGTGATAATTTTGTGCTTAGATTGGTTTGAGATCTGCTAGTGATATCAGAATATTTGGGTACAAGAAGAACATCATCAAAAGTTAATCCTTCTCTGAATTCCAATGAAACCTTGTAAAGATGGTCAAATATGGATTATAAGCCTTTGTGTCTTCCAGACAGTTTTGCTGCAATGATAACAGCATCTTTTGTTTCTGCTACATTATGAGTACGAATGATATCTGCACCGTTAAGAACAGATACAACCTCTGCGGCAAGAGATCCAAATAATCGATCAGATACATTTTCCTTTCCCAAAAGTTTTCCAATAAAGGATTTATTTGAAACAGAGATCAAAATTGGATATTGTTGTTTGATTGATTTTAAATTTTGAATAATAGATAGATCTCTTTTTAGCCAATCAGATTTAATTTTTGTAAAAAAAGATCCCTTTCCAGACTTTCTAAAAAAGCCAATAGCAGGATCCAAAACAATCTTACTTGACGGAATTCCAGCAGTTTTTGCAATTTTTATACTGTCTTTTAGGAGATTTTTAGTGGATTGTATATTGCCAGATACTATTTTAGAATCAAATGCACATAAAATAAGTGACGGCTCATATTCTCTAATTACATCAATCATTTTATCATCATATTTTAATCCAGAAATATCATTGATTATTTCAATTCCATGCTCTAAAGCAGATTTTGCAACACTTGCCCTACATGTATCAACAGATATTGGAAGATTAGATACATTTTGAATAATTTTAATTGCATTTAGAATTCTTTGTGATTCTATTTTTTCAGATACTGATGTAGATAGATATGGTGCAGTGGACATTCCTCCAATGTCAATAAAATCTGCTCCGTCAATTTCCATTTGTTTTATTGTGTTTGTAATCTGTTGTTTTGTTGTTTTAATTGATTTTTTGTAAAATGACTCAGGACTGGTGTTTAAAATGCCCATTATTCGGACTGGATTTTTCCCTCCCACACCTACATTTCCAAGCTTAGTCACATGATTTATCATAAACCATACCAATTTGAGTCATATGATGATTTCAGGTTGGAACAAAAGATATTCAGAGATTCTACATGAATTCAAATATAGTGAGAAACAAGATACAGAATCAGCAATTATTTTGGATTCGATTTTAAGAAAAACCATTCCTGTTAAAAAGATCAGTGAGCAGATAAAAGGAAAAACGATTTTTGTTATAGGTGCAGGCCCATCATTGTCTTTAGCCATACCAGTATTGAAAAATTTTAAAAAAGCAGTGAAAATCGTGGCAGACAGTGCAGTAAAGCCATTAGTTGAAAATGGAATTAAACCAGACATTGTTGTTACTGACTTGGATGGAGACAAGGATTCATTGATAAAAGTTGGAAAGACAAATTCAATTTTTGTTGTTCATGCACATGGAGATAATATTGCTAAATTATATCTTGTAGAGAATTTTAAAAATTGTATCGGAACCACACAGTCAAAACCATTTAAAAATATACATAATTTTGGAGGTTTCACTGATGGAGACAGGGCAGTTTTTCTTGCAAGTCATTTTGATGCAAAGAAAATTATTTTGTTTGGAATGGATTTTGGAAAAAAAATAGGAAAGTATTCTCAAACAAAAGCAGCAGAGAGGAAAACCAAATTAAAGAAATTAAGAAAAGGCAAATCACTTTTAGAATGGTTATCAGAAAAAACGAGATCGCAGTTATTTACAACATCAGGAACAATTAGAGGATTTGAAAATATATCTTATAATGAGCTTGATATTATTATCTAGAATGCATTTAATACCTATATACATATGAAAGAAATTATGAAATTCTCAGAAGAGCAAATACGAGACATTGTTGCTATGAGGGATAGCTTGGTCAAGCAAATTGACAAGCATCAAAACGCTATAGAATTATTAGAAAAAAATCTGACAATTTTAGATTTAGTATTAAAAGAATCTAGTTTTACAAAAGCTTCTGCACTTAGTACAGTGAAAAATTCAGAATCATCTATAAAAATTTCAGCTGCATCTACGGATAAATCAGAAGAAAGCTCAATTCCAATAACAAGTGGAAGTGATGGTAAAATTATTGCAAATGCTTACATCACACCTGATCAGGTTTCAATAGTTTTAGAAGAAAATATGGAGATAAACGCAGACACACCGCCCTTCAAATCATTTTTTATTGATAGAATTATTGGGGAAATGAAGCGAAAAGACTCTGCAGAAGCAGAAAATGGTAAGATCCAAAAAGAATCAGTAATTGACTACATAATTAACAAAAATGGTTCAGACATTAGAGAAATAATTATCAAAAATTACAGGCAAAAAGAGAGAGTAAATGAAATAATTAACACGGCAGGATGGTCACTTACACGTATGCTTGAAAACATCAAAAAGTGATTTTATGGACAAGATAGTAGTTTTAGATTTTGGGTCGCAGTATAGTCATTTGATTTGTAGAAGAATTAGAGAATTTTCTGTATATGCAGAGCTTGTTCCTTTTGATATTAGTTTTGAGGAATTACAAAAACATAATCCTAAAGGAATAATTTTTTCTGGAGGTCCATCAAGTGTGTATAATTCAGATGCACCTGTTCCAGAAAATAAAATTTTTGATATGAATTTGCCACTACTTGGAATTTGTTATGGACATCAATTAATTGTAAATAAATTTGGGGGTAAAGTAAAAAGAGCCAACAAAGAATATGGCTCATCATTACTAACAATTGATAGTGACGAGGATCTTCTAAGTGGAGTTGGTAAATCAGTTAGGGCATGGATGAGTCATGGTGATGAAGCAGAACAAATTCCGCCGGGATTCAAAGTTATAGGACATACTGAAAGTGCAAAGGCTGCGGCAATTGCATCAAAAGAAAAGTCAATTTACGGAATTCAGTTTCATCCAGAGGTTGTTCATACAGAACAAGGAACAGAAATTCTCAAGAATTTTGTTTTGAAAGTTTGTGGTGCTAAACAAGATTGGACTATGGAGGGATTTATCGATGCTGCAGTAGAAAAAATTTCAAAAATTGAAGGAAATGTCTTGTGTGGTGTAAGTGGAGGAATAGATTCTACGGTAGCAGCTTTACTAATTAACAAAGCAATTGGCAATAGACAAAAATGTGTTTTTGTAAATAATGGTCTTTTGCGATTAAATGAAGAAAAAGAAATTGAAGAGATGTTTGAAAATAATTTTAATGTAAATTTTACAGCAGTTGATGCTGCCCAGGTTTTTTTGTCTAAATTAAAAGGCGTAGAAGACCCTGAGAAAAAAAGAATGATCGTAGGTGAGGAATTTATTCATGTTTTTACTGAATTTGCAAAAAAAAATGGACCTTTCAAATGGCTTGCACAGGGTACGTTATATCCAGATGTAATAGAGAGCGGAGTTTCAAAAGGTCCAGCTGCAGTAATAAAATCACATCATAATGTAGGTGGACTACCAGATTGGCTTGATTTGAAAATATTGGAACCATTACGTGATCTATACAAAGATGAAGTAAGAAAAATAGCTAAAATTTTAGGAGTTCCTGAAAGACTTTTCATGCGACATCCATTTCCAGGACCTGGACTAGCTGTGAGAATTATTGGTGAAATCACTCCAGCAAAACTTCAGATAGCAAAAGTAGCAAGTAAGATTGTAGAAGATGAACTTATTGCAGCTGATCTGTATAGTAAAGTGTGGCAAGCATATGCAGCAGTAGGTGATGATAAAGCAGTAGGAGTGGTAGGGGATGAAAGAAAATATGGAAATATCGTAATGATTAGAGTAGTAGATTCTATTGATGCAATGACAGCAGACTGGACCAGACTACCACATGCATTACTAGAGAAAATTAGCAACAGAATTACAAATGAGGTAGAAAATGTAACATGGGTAACATATGCAATTTCAAGTAAACCTCCTGCAACAATTGAGCCTCAATAAAAAGGGAAATCCCCCCACTTACACACAAGAATATGACGCTAACTAGAAATATTTTTTAAATTTTAATTATAATAGTTCTGAATCAAAATAATATGTTGGTACTATGTCTCCAGGTTCTAAAGATTTCCTCTTAAAATTTGGATCAAGCATTCCTTCTTCTTGTAATACAACAGCCCATTGATTATTGAATTCATTATGAAGTCCTTTGTCTTGAAAAAATTCTATGATCTGTTTTGCAAATAATGCATGATCCGTCATAATTTTATTATTATATCCTAACATGTTTTTCTTTCCTATACGACTAGCATCAATACGATAAAAAAATACTGCACTCATAATGTATTTTTTAATTGCAAGATATTCATCATATTGAATAAAAGTAGCACAATCATGAAACTTTGGTAGTTTTTTCAGGCTATTTTGAATATAATTATAATAATTCATAAATGCTCCATATTCTAAATCTGAAAACTCGTATGAAGAATCTTTATTGGGAGAAAAACCGTCCTTCCTTGCAAAAATCTCAAAAATTGACCTTATCTGATAAAACGGATAATAAATTTCTGATAATAATCTCATTATGATCACTTCTCTGTTTTTTTCAAATAATATTTCTTGTTTTAATTTTGCATTTTTTTTAACCCATATTCCAGTTATGATTCCTGTTGGAATACCTACGCTTATTGCAATTAGAATATTTAGTGTTGCATCTAGAAAAACTTGAATATTAGATTCCATTTTACTTGATCATAATTCGTTATGTCTACTCTTAAAATATATCTAGAATTTGATTTTTAGGTATCAAAATACAATGCTAACTAGAAAAATTATTTCAGTATGATTTGTTGGAAATTCTTTAATTAATCCATAATAGATTAAGAAAATAGGAAACTTGTCTTCAAAAAATACAATTGGCATTAGTATAATTGCCGTAATTCTAAGTCTGATTTCTCTTATTTGGTTTATCAACTATAGTACTGAAAGAACAGAAGCAGCAAACGAAAGATTACAAGATGCAATCAATGATCTAGATAGAATTGTGGATAAGGCAATTATACATTGTCAAACTGATGGAACTGGATGTGATGTGCTTATGCCACAATGGTTGGAAGAATGTAAAAAACCAGAAATGAAAGATATTCCATCGTGTCATGATGGTAGAATTGAACAATTATTAGAAATTCCAATCATGATGTCGGAGGAATGCAGAGAACTAAAAGAAATAATGGGACGAAATCAACTTAGTGCTAGCGATGAGGCAGTATCAGCATACGAACAAGCAATGGATGAATATGATAGATTAGGATGTCCTTGACTCTTAAGGGTTAACAAACTACTATAATGTAAAATTTCTCTCAGGTTAAGATTTTTAGTCATTGTCAAACTAATATCAAATCAGTAATAGTTGATGCCAAATCAGTAACAGTTAATGAAAAAATGATAACTGTTATTTCAAAAGTAATCCATTAATAATCAAATTTTTTTGAGATGATTATTGGGATTTCATGTATTTGATACATATGTCAAATCAAAAAATGGACACGTCATGCATTTTGATGTAATAACTGACAAAAATGATACAGAAAAGGCAATTACATTTGCAAAAGAATGGCTAAAAAGTATTGGAGAGACAGATGCCAAAGTCACTACAGAAGAATGTAGGTTTTGTCATACACAATCTGTATCAGAAGAAATTGAAATTGAGATAATGACAAATGGTTATTTTATTGCAAAAATGGAAGGCTGTCCTCAATAAAATTTGAATAATATGCATGCAATTTGGCTTACTTTTTCTAAAAATGATAGAGAACATCTAAAGAAGATCATGGACGAACTTGCAGAAAAACATCATGCTCCAAAGTTTGAACCACACATTACAGTTTATGGGTTGGTAGACTCGGAAATGAGCTTAATTGAGAGTATTGCAAAAGAAACAACACTGAATTGTAATTCATTTTTGGTAGAAAAATCAGAAATTTTACAGTCTGAGGAATTATGGAAGACAGTATACATAGAATTAAAAATGAACAAGCAACTGGAATTGATTTATACAAATCTTAAAAGACATTTTGAAAAAATTGTAAAATATGAATTTAACCCACACATTAGTCTAATTTATAAAATCTTGCCAATAGAAGAAAAAATCAAAATAATAAATGAATTAGATATTAAAAATGAATTTATTGTAAACAAGCTTGTCATACAAAAATTTTTTCCAGATGTAGAAAAATGGAAGATTGTAAAAAAATTCAATTTAATTTGAAAAGTAGATTACATTAAACTATCCTATATGATCACAAAATTCTAAATTTGTAGTTTAGATTTTACAATAATGCTGCACCAAAAACTCCAGCAGAATCACCTAACTTGTTTTTTAGAATTGGAGTATCAACTAAATCTGAAAAGACCTTGTGATATACTGAATCTTTTCCTTCAGTATATAAAAAATCAATATTAGATAAACCTCCTCCCAAAACTATTACATCAGGATCCAAAATATCAATTACATTTGCCAATCCGAATCCAAAGTTTTCCAAAAATTCGTTCTTCCATTGCTTTGCCTTGGTATTTTCAAGATTTTGTATAATTTCAGGCATGTTTTGCGATTTTCCAGTTAGTTCTTTCCATCGTTTTTCTAATGCTGGACCACTAATGTATGTCTCAACACAACCTTGTTTTCCACAATAACAATTATTTCCATTTTGATGTAATGTGTGATGTCCCCATTCTCCAGCTATATTGGTTCTACCTTGATGAATTTTTTTATCAATGACTATGCCTCCGCCTACACCAGTGCCCATTATTACTCCAAAAACAACATCAAATTCTTTTGCAGCACCCATTGTAGATTCAGCTATTGCAAAACAATTTGCATCATTTTCCATAGAGATTTTTTTATCTAGTTTGTTTTCTAAATCCTCTTTGAGTGGTTTTCCTATAAGACATTGAGTATTACTGTTTTTTATCAAACCAGTCTTTTTTGAAATTGCACCAGGAGTACAGATTCCTATGGAATAATCATCAATATCTTCTAAAAGATCTATAGCTAGTAAACTAATTGTGTTTAGTATTTTTGTATAATCATTTTGTGGAGTTGGAACTCTTTTTCTTTGAATTGTGTCAAAATTTTCATCTAGCAGAATTGCTTCTACTTTAGTTCCACCAAGATCTATTCCTAGTTTATACAACAGTAGTCTAATGAAAATTGGATTGCTTAAGGTTTAGCTAATTATATAAAAAAGATTTATCGTGCGCCAGAAACGGAAATTACATCATCAATTCTAAGAATCATACAGGCAGCTTCGGTTGCAGATTTGATTATCTGTTCTTTTACTGCAAGTGGCTCTACAACATCAATAGCTAACATATCTGCAATTTTTGTATTTCTTGCATCAATTCCTGTCCATTTACGACCCTGATTTTGTTTTGCTCGAAGTATAGCCATTGTATCAATAGGATCCATTCCTGCATTTTCTGCTATTGTAAGAGGAATAACTTCTAATGCCTCAGCATATTTTTTAATTGCAAGTTGTTCTCTACCATCAAAGCTATCTGCCCAGTCTTTTAGTTGAGATGCGGCATATGATTCTGGTGCCCCGCCTCCTGCAACAATTTCTGGTTTTTCAATTACATCTTTTACTACCATTAGAGCATCATGAATTGAACGATCAACTTCATCGATAACTCGCTGCGAACCGCCTCGAATAAGTAAAGTTACAGATTGTGGATGTTTACATCCTTCAATGAATACCCATTTGTCGGATTCGACTTTCTTTTGATGAGCCAAGTCTGCAGTACCAAGATCTTTTTCTGTAAGATCATCAATATTAGAGATAACACGTCCTCCAGTAGCTTTGCCAAGTTTTATCATGTCGCTTTCTTTAACACGTCTAACTGCCATAATACCATATTTTGCTAAATAGTGTTGTGCGATATCGTCAATTCCTTTTTGACAAATTAATACATTAACGCCAACATTGTGAAGTTTATCAACCATTGTTTTGAGCATTCTGTTTTCTTCTTCCAAAAACATTTGCATTTGTGTAGGATCAGTAATTCTTATTTCAGAACTCATCTCAGTCTTTTCAATTTCTAGTGCAGAATTCAAAAGTGCAATCTTTGCGTTCTCAATTTTAGTCGGCATGCCACTATGAACAACTTCTTTATCTAAAACAATGCCCTTGATAATTTGAGTATCTGTAATAGAACCACCAGCTTTCTTTTCAACTTTGATATTTTCAAGATCGATAGAATATGTCTCCGCTTTCTTTGTTGCAACTCTTAAAATTGCATCAACTACAACTTTGGAAAGTACATCACTATCTTCAGAGATTAATTTTGATTGCATACTGGTTATGGCAATCTTGAGAAGTGTTTCTCTATCATCAGGTCTGATCTTTTTTGCCATTTCAGAGTAAATTTCTAGTGTTTTTTCAGCTGCTGCTTGATAACCTTCAATAATTACTGATGGATGAACGTCTTTTTTGAGAAGATCTTCTGCTCTAGCCAAAAGAGCGCCTCCGAAAACTACTGATGATGTGGTACCGTCTCCTACCTCATTATCAACTGTTTTTGAAATTTCTACCATCATTTTGGCAGCTGGGTGTTGAACATCAATTTCTTTTAGAATGGTTGCACCATCATTTGTAATAGTAACATCGCCTAAGGAATCAACTAACATTTTATCCAAACCCCTTGGACCCAGACTGCTTCTAACTAGTTCAGCAACTAGTTTGGCAGCAGCTATGTTGTTGTGTTGAGCATCTTTACCTTTTTGTTGTAATGCGCTCTCTTTTAGAACTAAAACTGGTCCACTTGGTGTTTGTTGAATTGATGCCATTGAGATAAGCTACAATCCTTTGTATCCCCCTTTTTAACATTACTTAGCTGATTGGATTAATGTAAGATCGTCTCTTAACATCTACAATTCCTCCAGATAGAATACGAATTGATGGAAGAGCAAGAAACGGTAAGAAAAGTGGGATCAGATGCGGTCTTGAAAACTTACAACCAGAATCGACAATCGAATTATTGATTTGTTCAAAATTAGATAAAACTTTTTCAAATGAATCAGTGGAAATAATTCCTGCCAGTTGTAATGGTAGTGATGCAATAATTTTACCAGATTTTACCACAGCTAGACCTCCCTGATTTTTTATAAGAGTATTTGCAGCAATTGACATATCAGAATCATTGGAGCCAATTACAATCATGTCATTTTCATGAAAACTCCAAGTTGATGCAAATGCGCCAATGTCTGCTCCAAAATTTTCAAGAAATCCTATAGCATGTTTGTTAGTTCCATGAATTCTATCAAAAGCTGCTACTTTCCACACATCCTTATCTAAAGAAGTCAAAACATTTCCTTCTTTAGTAAATAGCTCTGCTGAGCCAAGTTTAGTTATAATTTCAGTTTGCATAAAAATAGTATTTGCAATAATGCTTTGCTTTTTTGATTTAATACCAAAGTCTTTGGGAGATAATTTGTTTAGTTTGACTGTTTTTTTAATCCATGTAGGAATAATTTTTTTCTTTATTGAGGTAACAATACTTCCATTTGAGACAACTAGTTTTCCACCTACAAAGACTTTGTTGGGTTTAAGAGATTTCAAGTCATCAAAAATTAAAATATCTGCTAGTTTTCCTGGTGCAATACCACCCAAATCTTTGCTCATGTTGTAATAATCAAAGCAGTTTTTTGAAGCCATTGAAATAGCATCTATTGGGTTTAGACCAAGTTTGATGGATTCTCTAACACAATGATCAATATGGCCATACTTTACAATATCTATAGGATCAAGTCCATCAGAACAAAACATCAATCGGTCAAGACTTGTTCCATGAGATAATACACCTAGAATGATTTCTTTCAAGTCACGCCTAATTGATCCTTCTCTTATCATAATTGACATTCCTAGGCGTAATCTTTCTAAGACTTGATCAAAATTGAGAGGTTCATGACATGATAAGATTCCAGATGCGACATACGCATTGAGTTTTTTTTCACTGGCTCCAGCAGTATGTCCATTAATTATGCAGTTCCTTTCCAACATAGCAGACAGAGATTTCATTGTTTTAGGATCTCTAAGTGTAACTTTGGTCCATGAAAAAACTTCACCCAGTCCTAGAACATGAGGATGTTTGATTGCTAATTTTTCTTGTGATAACGATAAAGTTTTACTATTACTGAATTTTTCATCAACAGGAAGACCACCTGGAACAACTTGAAATATCCGAATTGGTAAATCTTCACCGAGTTTTAGAAATTCTTGAAATCCTTTGTAACCAGATACACTGACAATGTCTATCGGATCTGAGAAAAGCGATGTTACCCCACATAAAAGAGATTTTTTTGCAAGTTCGGAAGGTAAGACAAATTGATCAATGTGTAAATGTGGATCAGCAAAACCTGGGCCTATGTATTTTTCCTTGACATCAATAATAGTTGTTTTTGTTCCAATTGTATGTCCTGCATCTGGACCAACATATGCAATTCTATCATGAATTATTGCAATCTGAATTTTTGGAATGATCTCTCTGGTGTAAACGGATAGTAAGGAACAATTTTTTAGAATGAGATCTGCTTTTTTGTCACCCATTGCCACTGAATTTAATGAAGAAATCGAATGTGCTAGGCTCGAAGTCACAAATTTTCTTGTTTTTTGCACCTATTATAGATTCAATGCTTAAATTACCGTTGAAGCGGTTTTTTTCATATGAACATACCCAAGGTCATCCGCAAGTATTGTGCCAAATGTAAAACACATACTGAACAGAAGGTCTCCATATACAAGGCTGGGAAAAGAAGAGGTTCTGCAAGAGGAGAACGCAGACATGCGGAACGTAAGCGAGGGTATGGTGGACAGAAATTCCCAAAACTTGCAAAGCCTGCAAAAACTACAAAGAAGGTTACTCCTATTATGACATGTACAGTATGTAAAAAGAAATATAACAAAATAGGCATTAGAATAAGAAAATTTGAGTTGGTGGCAGCATGAAAAAAGATCATATTGAAATTCCAAAGCCATCAAGTAAGTTCCAGAAAGTTAACTGTAATGAATGTGGTGAGTTACAAGTAGTATATTCTCATGCATCACAGACTGTTGTATGCAATTCTTGTGGAAATAATATTGCTGAACCAACTGGTTCTAGAGCAAAGATTAATGGAAAAATCTCAGGCAGTGCTGAGTAAATCATAATCTTGTTTTGTGTTTAGATTAAAAGCGATTCTTTTATCATCAATTATTATAAATTTCTCAGATATGTTTTCTAGTGTTGAAATATTTTTTGCGTTTACTAATGAAATGCCCGTATAACAACATTGTTGATTCTCAAAATTAATCCAATAATTAGAAGAAAGAGGCAATGATTCTAGGAATTTTTTTGTAACAAGGATTGTAGTCCAAATATTTTCTGAATTGCATTGATTTACAATGTTTTTGATAATATCTCCATCTAAAAATGGCAAGTCAGCAGAAGTAATCAAAACAAAATCATTTAATGATTTAAGAACTAAATTAAGATCTTCAACATAACCATCACCTGAAGTATTAAAGAGATCAACATTATTTTCTTCTAATAATTTCTTTGTTTTTGGTGAATTAGAACTTGTAATTGCTAATATTTTTGAAAAGCATTTAGAATTTACTAGTGCATCAATTACATGAAGAACTATAGGTTTTTTGTATTTTAAAAGTAGTTTTTCTCCAGCTAAGCTCATTCGGCTTCCTTTGCCACCTGCCATAACAATACCAATCATACTGAAACAAAGATTAGAAGAGATGTCAATCGAGTCAATTCGTTTGTAGCACCCAATACATCTCCTGTAATTCCTCCAAAGCTACGAGCAGTCAAGACAACCAGAAACATGGTCAGTGTCACACCTACTCCAAATAAGAGCAATCCTGTGGTGCCACCAAGAATAATCAATGGGATTAGAGTAATTACAGTTGCCAATATCAACTTCTTTTTGTTTTTCATCAGCTCAACAAATGGTGAATTTGAGCCTAAAGATGCAGATTTTCCAATACTTGCCATCAAGACCATTGAAAATTTTGCAAATATTTCACTAAGTAAAATTGCCAAGAATAACTGATATCCTGTAGATAGTGAGATTGCTATTATCAATCCAACAATATACAGTACTATTGCAACTATTCCTGCAGAGCCAGTAGAAAGATCTTTCATTGCTGCAAGTTTTTTTTCTTTTGTTCCCTTTACCATCAAGCCATCTGCAAAATCTGCTAGACCATCAGTATGATGTATGCCAGTAAGTATTGCAAATGAAGCAACAACTAACAAACTCACTATCAACGGATCTAAAAATAATGAAAGTCCAAAGCCTATTGAACCAACAATCAATCCAATTGCAATTCCTACAATTGGAAAAATATACATGTACTTTGCAATTGTTTCAAGATTTGAATTACTAGTTGGAATAATAGTCAGAAATGAAAAGACAGAACCAATTTCTTTAAGCATAAATCCACCATCCCAAAGAAGATAAAAGTAAAAGAATTGGAATAACTACAATTCCACAAAACAGTATTGATGTAACTTTCATTATTGAAATAGCTGATTTCACATGATCTTTGGTAAATGAAATGTTTCCATCACCAAGTGAATAGTGATCAATCTTTTCAAATTTTGCTCCCAATGCACCTGCAATAGCTGCCATAGGATATCCAGCATTAGGACTTTTAGTTTTTCTTCCATCACGAATCATTATTTCATAAGATTTTCTCCAATTATTTCCAAGAATCATAGCACTGAGTATCATGATAAATCCTGTTAGTCTAGATGGAATGTAATTCAAAATTTTGTCACAGTTTGCTCCAAACCACCCAACATTTTTGAAAATATCTGTCTTGTATCCAATCATAGAATCTGCTGTATTGATTACGCGATAAACAAATGCTCCTGGTAAACCAAAAATTGCAAAGTAGAAAAGAGGTCCTGTTATACCATCAACAGTATTTTCACTAATACTCTCTAGCACGCCTGAAAATACATGGTTTTTGTCAAGATTCGTGGTATTTCGCTTTACAATCATGGATAAATTATCTCTGGCTGAAGAGATATTGTTTTGTTCTAAAGCAGTTACTACAGCAAGGGCGTGTCTTTCCATTCCTTTTATTGCTATAGTTGTTTTTAGTAATATACCGCCTACAATTATTGAAATTATAATGTACATGTAATCTATAGTAATTAATTTAATTCCAATATTTAGAAAGATAAGCAAAGACACAACAATTCCGCTAGAAATCAAAATTATGAAAATGCCTCCAAGTTTTTCTAAATTTTCTGATGAATGTTTTGTATGTGGAGCTAATTTTGCAATTAGAGAACCTATCCAAGCGGTTGGATGAAACTTGTTTCTAGGATCTCCCACTGCAAAATCTAATACAAGTGCAAAAAATACTACTAGTATTGATTCAACTATCAACTTATCATCCTCTCTATTTGCGTAATATTCAAATTTGAATTTACTAATTTACTAAGCTTGTCAATCTCACTTTCTATTTTATCTAAATTTTTCTTATTCCAAGTGATATTCTTTGCTTTGCCACTTAGTGAATCTTCTTCAGGTAGATCAAAGTCAAACATTGGTATTGTACCTAATATTGGATGTTTTGTTATTTCTTTAATTTTTTTAAAACCTGGTTTAAGAATATTGATATCGCCTCGAAATTTATTAATAACAAAACCTTGGATTAGTTTTTGATGTTTTTTATCTAAAAGCGACATAGTACCAACAATACTAGCAAAGGAACCTCCTCTATCAATATCAGTAATTAGTAATACTGATGAATTAGCTATTTCTGCCATTTTCATATTTGCTATATCAGATTTTTCTAAATTAATTTCAGTTGGTGAGCCAGCTCCTTCTAAAATAACAAGATCAAAATTTTTTTGAAGAGATTTGAGTGATTTTGTAGCAATATTCAGTCCTTGAGTTTGTACAAATTTTTGGTAATATTCAGTGGCATGCATTTTCTTGAACATTTTTCCATTAAGGTATACATTACTATAGTAATTACCAAGTGGTTTTAGAAGAATTGGATTTAGATCAGGAGTGATTTCACATCGAGCAGCTATTGCCTGTATAGCCTGGGCTCGGGATATTTCAAAATCTTTTGTTTTGTAGGCGTAATTTGACATATTTTGAGATTTAAATGGTGCTACTGAAAATCCCTTGTCTGAAAAAATTCTACATAGCGCTGCAACTAGTGTTGTTTTGCCAGATCCTGATGATGTGCCTTGAATCATTAATGATTTCATAATTTCTCCAAAGCTTTGATTAATTTTTCATTTTCTTTTCTTGTCTTTACAGCAATTCGAATGTAATTATTATTTAAGCCACGAATTGTACTACAATCACGAATTAGAATTTTTTTTTCCAGTAATTTTTTTTGCAAAGTTTGTGATTTCATTTTTGTTTTTATTAAAATAAAATTTGTCGAAGTGGCATTACATTGAAAATTTTTTAGTTTAGAAATATAATTAATTAGATAAAATGATTCTTTTTTAATCATTTTTTTTACTTTGGTTAAATAAAATGAATGTAAAAGAGCAGCAGATGCTGCTTGTTGTGCTAGTCCTGAAACATTCCAAGGAATTTTGATTTTGTTTAAAACAGAAATCATTTGTTTTGAACCTATACCATAACCAATTCGTAAACCAGCTAGAGCAAATGATTTTGTTAAAGAGCGTAAAATGAATAAATTGTTATATTTTTTTATGAATTTAATGATTGATTCATCATGATCTGGTACTAGTTCAATAAAGCATTCATCAATGAACACCAACGTTTTCTTTTTGTTTGCTAATATGATTATCTTTTGTAAAGTTTTTTTGGAAATTAGATTACCTGTTGGATTATTTGGATTACAAATAAAGATACAACCATTATTTGGAAGCTTGGAAACAAAGCCAACAACATCTTTTTCTAAATTCATTGTTTTAAAAAATGAAATTTTAGCACCGCTGAGTTTTGCTGCAGACTCATATTCACCAAAAGTCGGAATCGGAATCAAAACGGGTGTTTTATTTGATAAAAAGGCTTGACAGAAATTATAAATTATTTCTGTAGCACCGTTTCCTACCACAATTTGAGAATATGGTATTTTGGTATAGCGTTGAAGATTTTTTCTAAGTTGAGTAGATTCTGAATCAGGATAGATTTGAATTGCATCTAACTGATTTTTTATGGTTTTACGCACTAATGCAGAAGTGCCCATAGGATTGATGTTTGAGCTAAAATCCAAAATATCAGGACTTGGATGTGTTATTGAGAAAGGTCCTCCATGAGAAATTTGCTTATGTGTAGATATGTTTGGATTTGTCCTCATAATTTGAAATAAGCTGTGCTGATATAGTATGTTTTGGTCAAATTCAGAAAACGAATATTAATTGAATAAAAGATTTTTTAGATCGTGGACAAGAAGCGAGTGGCAATTGTAGGGGTTACAGGTTCTGTAGGACAAGAATTTGTGCTGTCACTAAATAATCATCCTTGGTTTGAAGTTACACAGATTGCAGCGTCTGAGCGCTCTGCTGGGAAAAAATATCTTGACGCCATTAAAGATCCCAATAGTGGAATAATATCTTGGGAAGTTGATGGTCAAATTCCAGAGTACATTAAAGAGATGACTGTAAAAAATACGGATGAATTAGATTTATCACAATTAGATTTAGTATTCTCTGCAGTTGAATCAAATGCAGCAAGAGACATTGAGACCAAGATTGCAGCAGAAGTACCGGTAATTTCAACTAGCTCTGCTTATCGTTATGAAGAAGACGTACCTATTCTAATTCCTGGAATCAATGATGAGCAATCAGAATTATTAGAGATACAAAAGAAAAATAGAAATTGGAAGGGCTGGGTTGCACCACTCCCAAATTGTACTACTACAGGTTTGGCAATTACTTTAAAACCACTTTATGAAAAATACGGTGCAAAAAAAGTGATGATGACTTCAATGCAAGCAATATCTGGTGCAGGTCGTGCTCCTGGTGTTTCTGCTATGAATATTACTGATAATATAATACCATATATTGCAAAAGAGGAAGAAAAAGTAAGAATTGAAACTAGGAAGATTCTTGGTAAATTAAAGAATGGAAAAATTGAAGATGCCAATATAAGAGTAAGTTGTACGTGTACCAGAGTTCCAGTAATTGATGGCCATACAGAATCAGTTTTTGTAGAAACGGAAAAAGAAATAGACCCACAAATTGCAAAACAAGTCTATGATGATGCCAATAAAGAGAGTACCATATCAGGTCTTCCATCATCTCCTGAGAAATATTATGCATTTCATGAAGATCCAACACGACCTCAACCAAGAATGGAACGTAGTGTTGGTGATGGCATGACGACAACAATTGGAAGAGTTGAGAAAGAAAAATTGTTTGATCATGGTTTAAAGTATGTGTTATTCTCACATAATAAAAAAATGGGATCAGCAAAAGGTGCTGTTTTGTTAGCAGAGATGCTTTACAAAAAAGGTAAAATTTAGACTATTTTTTGTAATTTTTACAATAATAACTTTATAAGATCCAGAAATCTAGATCGTTTTGGATGTTTTAAATGGTAAAAGTTGATGAATTAGATTTACAAATTTTATCAGAATTATCTAATGATGCATCGATTTCGGTTCCAAGATTATCAAAAAAAATTAATGTGAATTCATCAGTGGTATACTCTAGAATTAAACGTCTAGTAAAACGAAAATTAATTGAACGTTTTACAATTGTTGTAAATGATGCAGAGCTTGGCTACAATGTAAAGGCATTAACAGGAATAAACATGGATACAAAACAACGAGATCATATAATTGAAGAGCTATTCAAAATAGATGGAGTAAGAGAGATTGCAGAAGTTACAGGAAGATTTGATATCTTAGTAACTATGTATGCAAAATCGTTGGATCAGATGCACAAAATGGTATCTGAAAAAATTGGACGAATTGAAGGAATACAGTCATCAGAGTCATTTATCGAAATGAAGTCGCGTGCAAAAGCAATGCCATATAAGTCATTAAAGGATAGTGACTAGCATTGCAAAAACAGAAATCAGAATCTCGTGTTGCAGTATATTATGAGTTAACAAAACCAAAAATTTGGTATTTACTAGTTTTTACTGCATTTGGAGCAACTTTAACTGCATCAAATATTTACAATATTGAAATTTCTCCTGCAACATGGATATTGATGCTATTTTCTGTTGCTGCGGGATCTGCTGCAGCTAATACTCTAACCAATTATCATGATAGGGATATAGATGCAATAATGGAGAGAACAAAAAACAGGCCACTCCCATCAAAAAGAATCTATCCCGCTGAAAAAGCTAGAAACTTTGGTCTTGCATTAGCTGGAATTTCTCTAGTGCTAGCATTTGGAATCTCATTTACAACTACTTTAGAACAAGGTATTTGGGCAACAGCCTTTATCGCATTTGGTTTACTAAATAACATTCTTGTTTATTCATACATGTTAAAACGAAATTCTAGAACTAACATAATTTTAGGTGGTTTATGCGGAGGATCTCCTCCAATGATAGGATGGGTGGCTGTTACTACGACAGATTTGTGGACAATGGGTTTGGCAATGGCAGGACTTGTGTTTATTTGGATTCCAATGCATATTTGGGCTTTAACTTTACATTTCAAAGAAGATTACAACAAAGTTCATGTTCCAATGTTAACAGCTGTACAATCTGAGAAAACATCAGCAAGAGCAATTGCTGGTTCAACTTTTGTAATGGTATTATTTTCAATTGCGCCATTCTTTCTAACAACTGAAAGTGGAGAATCAATGGTTGGTTCAGTTTACTTGTGGACTGCAATAGCATCTGGTGCTTTAATGATCATATTATCAGCTTGGGTAATTGCAAAACCCATGGAAAAAGCATCGTGGACGTTGTTTAAGTTTTCTAGTCCTTATTTGGCAGTTTTGTTCATAGCGCTAATGGTAGATTCAGCATTATAAGATACTGTTATTTTTATCTAGGCTGTTTAGCTCTTTTATGATTTTAGAATGTGTTTTGATAAGCAATTCTATCTCATTTTGTAATTGAGGAGAATTCCATTTAGAGTTAACTAGCAAAGTCAATTTTGCAATAATACTCCACTGAACATTATTTTGTTGATCAATTAATTCAAGGAATCGTTTTCCTTTTTCATCTTCTGACATAATTTTTTAATATTTTACAATCATAAAAAGATAACATGGAATAAATATTCAGTTTAATTCAAATGAAATTAATATATCATTTAATTGTAAATCAAAATTATTTTAGTGTTAATAATTATATAATTTTATTAGTAGATAAAATTCATAGAAAGTATTGAAATGTAGTATATCAGAGTGTAAGATTAGAGCTAATCAATCAGTGAAAATAGGATTTAAAGAAACTAGAAACCTATGTGAATATCATTATAATTTATTTAAGAATAAGGAAGAAAAACACACACCAAATTTTAGCAAGGCATCAAAATTTAAAGAAAAATAGATAATTATGAATTTTCACATTCTGGAATAATTGAAAACTTTAACATCTACTATTTTTAATCTATTTTATGGCTATAAAGAAAAAAACTAGTCCAAAAAAGAAGCAGGTAAAGGAATTAGTTTCTAAACCAACAAAACAAACAAAATCTTCATCAAATAAGCCAGAATTTGAAAAGGCGTGGAAAGAATACAATTCTGCTCTAAGTGTATGGAAAGAATCACTTGCACAATGGCAAAAAGCGACAAACGATACATTGATGACGTATCATGATGCATGTCAAAGAGCTTTAGAATCAGATACCGAACTCTTGAAAAAAGTTAGTTCAAGTTGGGAAAATACCTGGCAAGAAATAGGCCCCGAATACATAAAACAACAGACAAAAATGATTGAAAATATCTTTAAAGAAACTAACATAGATTCAATCAAAAAATTCAATGAACAATGGGAAAAATTTCTAAAAACTTCTGGTGATGATTCAATTAAAGCATATCAAGAAGCCATAAAACAATTCAATCAAACTTGGCAAACAAGTCATGAATAACTTTAATGTTTTTAAATTATTATAAATAAAAATTCAATGTTTGTGTTTTTTAAGATCATTTCATAGTGATTAGTTCATTTGAAAAGGAAATAGCAGATAAAACATCATTCAGATCAAATGGTTTTATAAGAAATGCAAGAACGCCTAAATGTGTACAATCTTCAAAAATTTTCATATCATCATTGCCAGTTATAACTATAATTTTAGAAGTAGGATCTTAAAATCGAATTTTTTTTAAAACACTTAATCCATCAAGTTTAGGTATTGTCAAATCTAAGAATACAAGTTCAGGTTTCTCAGAATGATATTTCTCAATTGCTTCAATACCGTCACTTGCCTCAGCTACAACGTTATGATTATGTATCAAAAGAAAATCATTTATTGCTAAACGTAATTCTTCAGAATCATCTACAATCATTATTCTAGTCATGCGTAAGAGTACACATGGATTAATTTAGGTGCATGAATGTATCAAAGAATACTTACACTTAATCTAGGCACAAAAAATAGGATTATAATTGGTTTTATTAAATTCATTTCCATATGGAAATATCAATTGAACCATGGAAGAAACTAATAATTCACGAAGTCATAGAATACAAGTTCGATGATTGGGTAAAACAAATAGCATTTAGCACTAGATCATCAGGGGGTGCAATTCCAACTATGCAATGGACAAATGGTGTTGTTTTTTCTCCTTCTAATTTTCCAACAACAAATATTACAGTAGAAGAACAATTGAAAGGAATACTTCATTGGTCATCAGTATCTTTTGCAATAAAAGAAAAATTTGAGAAGCAAATAGTAATAGAAAATGCCACAATAAACCTTGTTGATGTTAGTGTAAATGAAATTTTCAAAGAACTTGCACAGAATTTAAAGAAGCAATCAAAATTTGCAATAAGTTCTGACAAAGAATAATTAAGATCTAAGAATTAACAACGTGGATATTATTTTGGAAATAAATATTCTAGATTTTGTTAATCATGGTATTATTACAAATAATGAAAGAAAAGTTTTCTGATAATTTATCACATTATCTTAGGCCACATGTTATTCCATGTGTCTGCAAATTTTTTCATCATTTCACCATAGGCTTTCATATGCTCCATCCCAGATGAATTTAGAGTCTTTTGCCAATTTTCTACAAATTGTTTGAAAGTTGACGCATTAGCTTCATTAAGTGATTTTTGCCAAGCATCTCCAAATTCTTTTAATGATTTCATTCCAGCATCACTAAGCGATTTTTGCCAATTTTCACCAAATAACTTCATAGTGTCAACACTAGATTCCTTGGTGGCTTTTTCCCATACCTCATTAAATTTGGTTTGCATGTCATTAGTTGCATTTTGAATTTGCTCAAATACAGTTTTCCAGTTTTCAAGTGATTTTGAATATTCTTGCCAAAGAGAATCCCACTCATTTGATTTTTCTTCTGAGGTCACAATTAACAATAATTTTTGATACTCTTAAACTGATCCATAAAAATCAGTTATTAGATTTTTTATGATGCTTTAATCTTATTATTTGAAATAATTTTCTAGTTTAATTTTGTTTATTTTTGGGATTTTTGCTAATTCAAATCCTTCTGAGGGTTTTAAAAGAGATCTTGTTGCATCTATGCCAATTTTTGCAGTCTTCAAGTTCTTTTGATCACTGGAAGGATCAAGACTAGAACCTCGTACATTTGTTATTATTATCAGATCTTTATCAGCTTGAAATCTTGTTGCCATTGCATATTCAACAGATTCTGCATTATTAGGATCAATGTCTTCATCTACAACAGTGACTTGTTTTAATGAACGATGTAACTCAAATGTTTTTTTAATTATTTTTTTTGGATCAGAATTGGCTTTCTTTTTTATCTGAACTACTGCATGTAACCAATTACATCCACCATTTGTCATTGATACATGTTTAGTTTGAGGAAATGCTTTTTTCAATTCTCCATTTAATTTTGATTCAATAGGCATTCCCATTAATAACCGGTGTTCCGAAAACCCAGAAAGAATATCATGAAAAATTGGATTATTTCTATAATACAAAGATTCTAACTCAAAAATTGGTTGTGATCTATGATGATCATAAGTTTGAAGCATTTCTACCATCCATTCTGGATGAGTTTTATCTTGTAAAATTTTTCCTTCCATTACAATTTCAGTTCCAGAAGGAACATGTAATCCTGTGTAAGGAAGTTTAGCCAAAGTGAGTTTCCATCCTAAAAGAGAATTTGCAATATTAATTTCATCTTTACCCCATTCAGCTTGATATGCACCTGCGATTGATATTGCTGGGTGTACACCTATAGTTACTGCAATTTTGAGATCTTCATGGTGTTCTTTTGCATCAATAAAGCATCTATGCAAATGCCTTCCTTCAACCATTCTAATTGAAAAATGAGTTTTATCAATTGGCATCATCCTATGAAATGAAGAGTTTTGCTCTCCAGTTTCAGGATTTTTGACATATGCAATTGAAGAGGTTATGAAAGGCCCAGATTCTTTTTCAAAATGGGTAACAATAGGCATGATTGATATGTTTCTTGATTGATTTTCCATGAATTTACCAGAGGAAACAACTTTAGGTTTTTTTGCTTTTTTAATGGCAGAGATCATATTTTCATGTATTTTTTCTTCTGTACTTCCAATTGCTTGAGCAAATCTTTTTCTAGTACCAACAAGGTTAGCAACTAAATTAAAATCACTTTCTGCAATATTTTCAAATAAAACTGCATTAGAACCATCAACTTTTGCAGTGATTCCTGCAATTTCATATTTCGTTGAAACCTTTGTTTTAATAATTTTAAGATCACCACTCTTTCTTATTAGTGAAAGATAATTTCGTAAATCAGTCAATTCTGAACCATCTCCATAATTTCTGTCATTATAGCTTTTGCAGTATCAGGTTCTAATTCTTTTTGAATGAATGCTGAAACAACTGCAATGCCTTTCATTCTGGTACTAATTCTTTCTGCAGTTAATTTTAGAAACAGAGATTCGGATCTGGATGGGATTATAGTTGTAGTAATAGCAGTAGGACCAGTAGCCAAAGAAACTACCATTGATCCTAATTTGTTAGTTCCTTCAGTTACAGAAACAAAATATCCATTCTCAAATTTAAGAATCTGTAAAGAAAAACTGCGACTCTCCAAATTAACGGTTTTCTGTGAAAACCCATTTGGAGAGTTCAATGAGCTATGAACAAATCTTATGCTTTTATTGCTATTGATTCAGTTTCTGGGATAGATTCTACTTTCATTTTTGTAGCTTTTTGTATTTTGGCAATTTTTGGTGTTTTAGCAGTTTTCAGTGTTTTGGTAGTTTTTGCTGTTTTTGTAGCTTTTGGTGTTTTAGCAGCTTTTGCTGTTTTAGCAATTTTTGCTTTAGGCTTTGCTTTAACTAGAATCTCTTCGACTTCTGGTTGAGTTTCAGCAATGGCTTTTGCTTCAATAGAATCAGCTTCTACTCTTGCACGAAGTTTTGCTTTGTACTTTAGGTTTCGTGGTTTTGTTCTTAATCTGTATCCACAACATGGACACCAAAGACCTTCCCATTTGATGAATATTTCGCAAATTTGACATCGTCGTTGTCCAGAAGCATACCTTCCAGTTCCAACAGGCTTTTGAGCCTTGTATCTAACGCAAATTCCTTTACAAGTCATCTTAGTTAATTATTATAGAATTCATAACTATATAAGTATGGATCGATAAAATATTCAAAATATCAGCATAAATAATGAAATAATTTTAAGTTATAATGCGATCAGTATCATTTGTTTGCAAGAAAAACACAAAAACTTCAATAAATATGTATAGCTAGTTTAAAATGAATTTTTTTAAAAAATATTAGATATCAAATAGTTGCTTGATTAAATTTGTAGAAAATAGACGGTACTAATTACAATATATGAGAAAATTAATTTGATGTATACAAATTATAATTATAAAATTTAGGGAAAATTATCCAGTTATAGAAAGTGGTAAAACAAAATGTCGGTAACCTTCTCTTTGTGAGATATATTTTGCTGAAAGCATATCACGCTTTCCTCTCTGATTAAAATTTTTAATTTTAAGACTGGTTTTACGTTCATCAACAAATTCCAACTCAAAAGAAGAACAAAATCTCAGATTAAGCATTGTTACTATTTCTTTTGCAATATTCATGTTACCATTTCCAATTTTGACTATCTTGCGTTTGGCTCTCAAACCACCTAAAATTCTGATAATATGTAATACCAGTTCTTCAACAGATGAATTGAAGGAACTTTCAATCTCTCGTCCAAAATAAAAGATAGAAAGACCTATTCGTTGTCCAGGATCAACGCCAATGATTAGATCCTGCTCATAACCTAGAGATAGTTTTTGAATCATTAGACCCATGATAACTGTAGGATGGTGCTCGAAAATATCCTCATGTAACATCGGTTTTTCACATTCTATTGGAGCTTCTCTTCTGGTGGTTAAAACCAAATGTCCATCATAAGTTGGAATATCTTCAGGAAATATGGAATCAAAAGATAATTTTAGAGATTTTAGTGAAGTTGAAAATCTATAGTATGGTTTGCCATATGTAGTCGCAATTCCAATACGAGCATTAAGTAGTGGATCGATATTTTAGAGAAGTGAAATATATGATTTAGGTTTATGCTTTCAAAACAGTTGACATGACGTGTTTCACTGCTTCATCAAAATGTGCGTCAATATTTGATTGAATTTCAGATAGTTTCAATTGACCTTCTTGGGCGATTTTTGCAGATTCTGCAGTTGCTTTTGCTTTAGAGGCATTTATGATTACTTCAGCTTCTTTCGTGGCCATTTCTCGTGTTTTGTCTAAAAGTTTGTCAATTTCATTTAATGCCTTTACTGATAGTTGTTTTTTCATGTCTGCGACTTTACTGTTAAGTGAATCCAGATCATCTTCTAAGCCATTTAATGATTGAATAATTACTGTGACTTTTGATTCAGCCATACTGCTCATGACACTTCAATTTCTTCAAATCCATTACTTAAATCATTCAATTTAGATGTGTTTTTAGGAACAAATAGTGCCAAAAAAAATTATCCAGAAGTTAAAAGTAGAATTGCTCGGGCTAGATCGCCTTTGGCTTCTTCTAGCGCATTTTTGGCCTTTTCTTCATCTACGCCAGCTTGTTGACTAACTAGCTGAATATCCTCATCAGAAAATATTGGAACGTCTAATTCTCGTTCCTCATAGCTATCGGCAGTAACTGTAAAAATGGAATTATCCTTTGCCTTCATCTCTGTAACGGATGGTTTTGATACGATGATCTCTTTTTTGTCAGTCTTGATAATTACCTCTTGGACATTTGGGATCTCTTTCATATCAAGTCCCATCTTATCCATCATTCTTCGCATTTCACGATTACCGCCACGCATCATGATGGTAATTCTCCGCTACGACTTTTTAAACTATCTCTGACTCTGACGGCCATTCCCCTATTAAAGTCAGAAATCATCTCAGAGGATAAAACTGCTTTTCCTACTGCAATCACTTTATCTTTATACAATATTGGAGTATCTGACGCAATTCGTATGTTTTTACCACACCATATAACATGTTTACAGAATACAGATTTTCCTTCTTCAACAAATGGTGCTGCGTCTTGATTAATTTCTAAACAATTTTCTTTGAATTGCTTACTTTTTAACAAAATCTGAGCAAAATAAGGACTAATAGCAAGACCACCATCAATTCTCAATGTACACAATAATTTTCCTTGGTGTGTTACAGTTCTAATTCTACCAGTTTTTCTTGAGAAAGTCATTTCAATGTTTTTAGGTAAATACTTGGAAACACCATTTCCAAATAATGCATCAAGCGTATACTTTAATTTTAAAACTTGGTCCATAGGCATATCACGATCTTTTCTAAATATTAGTTCAATGTTAGTATATACTATTAGAACCAAACTATATAGATTGGATTTTTTAATGTAGATTATGGAAGAAAGAGAGGAAACAAGAAAAATTCAGTTTACAGGCAAATCATCATACATAGTTTCACTACCTAAACAATGGGTTATGGATCTTGGGCTAAAACAAGGAGATCAAATTAGAATGATAAGAAAAGATTCATCTACATTAGAGATTTATCCTCCAAAGTTCGAAACAAGATCTCAAAAGAAAGAAGAGGCTACAATTGAGATAGATGATGAAGAAACAGCATCGATTGTAAGAAAATTAATTTCTTTGTATTTTTTAGGTTATAAAACAATCAATATCAAACCAAAAACTGGAAGATTGAGTCCAAACCAAAGAAATACTGTAAAAGAAGCTGTAAAAAGAATGCTAATGGGATCGGAAATCATTTCAGATTCTAGTGGAGGGATTACTGTTCAGGTTCTTGTTAATTTGCTAGAACTCTCTGTTGATGGTGCATTTAAGCGAATGATTCATCTGGCTAAATCAATGTCAAATGATGCAATTTTAGCAATGAAAGAAAATAATTTGGAGCTTGCACAGGAAGTAATCAACACAGATGATGAGGTAGATAGGTTTGGATTTTATATTATTCGACAGTTAAAAATTGCAATTCAAAATGAACATATGTTAAAAGAGATGGGTTTTAGAAACGCTAGAGATTGTCTTGGATATAGATTAGTTGTAAAAAATATTGAAAGAACAGGAGATCATGCAGCATTTATTGCAAAAGATGTATTAGAATTCAAAAAACCAGTAAAGAAAGACATAGTAGAGAAAATTGAAGAAATGAATGAATTTGCGTTATCTGTTTTAGATGATTCATGTTTGGCATTATTCAAAGAAGACTATGTACAAGCTGAAAAAACAATTGAAAAGACAAAGGAGATTATAAAATATGAAAAAAGGGTAAGAGATGCATCAAAATCACTCAAAGATGATGAAGAAATCTACAGAATTAGAAGAATGACAGAAAATATTAGAAGGATTTCAGAATATTCTAGCGACATAGCAGAAATTGTTCTTAATATGAATATAGAAAAATCATTAAAGAAAATAGCATGATTATGCGTGGGAATAGAGTATATCTAGATAGAAGGACATTAATCAAATAATTTATCAGATCTTTGTTGTAATGAAAAAATTAGTGAAGCTTTAACTTGAGTAATACGGGAGAATATTGTAAAGAAAATGAATTCTGCAATACTAATCACATATGATAAAGAAGATGCTGTAACTGAAGCTGTAGGATTATGTGATGCTGCAGGAATACAAGTCATACATACAATAAAACAACATTTTCTAAAGAAACCAAAATATGGAATCAGTGGAGGGGTTTTAGAGAAATTAGAAGAAATTGCAGAAAAACTCAAACCAGATGTTATTGTTTTTGATGAAATACTAAAGCCAAGTCAAAATTATAACTTAGCATCTGTATTACATAGAGAAATTTTAGATAGAGAAGCATTAATTCTAGAAATTTTTGAAAGTAGAGCATCCAGTGCTGAATCTAAATTGCAAGTGAAGTTGGCTCAACTACGATATGAATTGGTCAGAGCTAAAGAAAAAGTACGTCTCTCTAGCATGGGAGAACAGCCAGGGTTTATGGGAATAGGAAAATTTGAGATCGATGTTTACCATGATGATATCAAACATAGAATGCAATCTGTAAAATCAAAACTTGAAAAAGCTGGAAAACAAAGAGAGCTTCATAGACAGGGAAGAAAAAGACTTGGGTTCAAGACCATATCTCTTGCAGGATATACTTCGTCTGGAAAAACTACATTGTTTAATAAAATTACAGGAGAGTCTAAAGAACAAAGCAAAAGTCTATTCACGACTCTCTCTACAACTACAAGAAGATTTTCCATTGATCATGAACCATTTTTAATTGCAGACACTGTTGGATTTATCAGTAAGTTACCTGCGTACATGATTGATGCATTCAAATCTACATTAGAAGAATTGATTCATACTGATGTCATAATAGTTGTAGTTGATATTAGTGATTCATTATTTGATTTGAGAAAGAAATTTGCAAGCTGTATGCGAACTTTAAGTGAATTGCGAGTTGAAATGGATAGAATAATTTTTGCTTTAAATAAATCAGATTTATTGACAACTAACGAAATTGAAGAAAAAATAGAGATTCTTAATTTAAAAGATTATAAAAAACGGATTGCAGTATCAGCTAAAACAGGATATAATGTCAATGAATTAAAAGAGCTAATCAAAGATATTATTCAAAGTCAAAAATCACCAGAATTCAAAAAAGAGACTCCAAAGGAGTTTAACAATACATATGGTAATTGAGGTTGTAAGGATTGGACAACGTCTTGTTAGAGATGATAGAGTAACTACACATGTAGCTCTAGTTGCAAGAGCTTTTGGGTGTGCCAAAATATTCATGACCGAAGTAAATCCAGAGATTAGAGACACTTTAGAAAAAATTAACAATACTTGGGGAGGGAATTTTGTTGTGGAATTTATTGATAACTGGAAGTCAATTGTAAAAAAGAAAAAGAAAGAATACAAAATAGTACATCTCACTATGTATGGAGAAAGTATCAATGATGTAGATGACCAACTTAGAAAAGAGGAAAATGTACTAATAGTAGTAGGTGCAGAAAAAGTACCTAGAGAAATCTATGAACTTGCTGATTACAACGTAGGAATAGGGAATCAACCTCATTCAGAGATTAGTGCATTAGCTATACTTCTTGATCGTATTCAAAAAGGAGAGCAGTTTGAGAATAGTTTTCCAGGGGCTAAAAGAAAGATCATACCTACAAGAAAAGGCAAAAACGTCCTAGTAAGCGGAACAAGGGATTAATAATAGAAAATCATTAGTGACTAGAGTTGGTAGACAAATACGAAGACCCTTTCGTTAGAATTGCATCCATGATAGGTGGAGATGAGTATCTTAAGGTTGCAAGATCGCTTTTGAAGGCAGAAGATGCAACAGATGAGGAAATTGCAAGCTCGACAGGTTTGAGGATCAATATGGTTAGAAAAGTTTTGTATGATCTATTTGGAAAATCACTCATCACTGGAATTAGAGTCAAAGATGAGCGCAAAGGATGGTTTGTATATAGATGGAGAACACGTAGGGAAGAAGTAGAACATTTCATAGAGAGCCAAAAAAAGAAAATCACAGAAAGATTACAACAAAGATTTGATTATGAAAATTATTCAGATTTTTATCATTGTGGAAATGAAGATTGTCACAGAGTTACATTTGAGGATGCATTAGAAGGAATGTTCAAGTGTCCATCATGTGGAAATGTATTAAATTTAAAAAAGAATGACAAATCAAAAAAAGCATACTCAAAAAAAATTGATGAAATTAAAAAAGACATGCAACAGACATTCTAGTATTATATAATATTTAGAAAAGACTAATTCAGAATGAACGTATGAAGAATTTACTCATATTATCACTAAATTATATACAAAAATACTTTCATAGTATCTGAAAATTTGAGAAAGAAGTCACTGAATTAAATAGGAGAATTCAGTGTAAAGATCCTGAATCAAATAACGACAACAAATCCAGCAACAGGTGAAGAAATTGCAAAATATACAACAATGGATAAAGAACAAGTATTCCAGTTAGTTGGAAAGGCAAGAAGAGCTTTTCCAGAATGGAAAAAAGATTATGAAAAACGTAGAAGTTACATTTACCACTTAGTTGAATATTTAAAAAAGAACAAAATGGAAATGGCAAAAATTGAAACTTCTGAAATGGGGAAAACAATCAAAGAGTCAATTGGTGAAGTTGAAAAATGTGCATGGGCATTGGAGTTTTATGCAGATCACGGAGATAGTTTTCTTGCTGATGAAGTATTAAACACAGATGCAAGAAAAAGTTTTCTTACTTTTGAACCACTTGGGGTAATTGGTTCAATTATGCCATGGAATTTTCCTTATTGGCAAGCTCTAAGATTTGCTGCGCCATGTTTAATGGCAGGCAATGTCATAGTAATGAAACCATCTAGAGTGACAATACAATCAGGTATTGAGATTGAAAAAGCATTTACTGAATCAGGCATACCAGATGGAATATTTCAAACAGTAATAGGAAGTGTAGAATCTGCCAATCATCTTATAGATTCTGATGTTAATGCGGTGACATTTACAGGTAGTACAGATGCAGGTGCTAAGGTAGGTCAAAGAGCTGCAATGAATTTAAAGAAATGTGTTTTGGAGCTTGGAGGAAGTGATCCATTTATTGTATTAGATGATGCAATTATTGAAAAAGCTGCAGAAGGAGCAGTTAAAGGTAGATTCATCAACTGTGGTCAAAGTTGTGTAGCATCCAAAAGATTCTTTGTTGGTAAAAATATTGCCAAAGATTTCATTGAATTATTTATCAAAAAAGTATCTCAATTAAAAGTTGGAGATCCTACTTTAATTGAAACTGATATTGGACCTTTATCAAGTAAAAATAGTTTAGAAACCATTTCAGGAATTGTAGAAGATGCAAGAAAGAATGGCGCTGAAATTCTTTTAGGAGGTTCAGAAATTGATAGAAATGGATACTTCTACCAACCCACGATTCTTACAAATGTTAAACCAAATATGAGAATTGCAAAAGAAGAGACATTTGGTCCAGTTGCTCCTATAACAATAGTTGAAAATGAAAGTGAAGCTGTAAGATTAGCAAACGATACAGAATTTGGATTAGGGGCAAGTATTTGGACTAAAGATCTAGCAAAAGCTGAAAAAATATCGAGACGAATAGAATCTGGAATAGTTAGTGTCAATAATGTTGTAATCTCAGATCCAAGAATTCCATTTGGAGGAATAAAACATAGTGGATTTGGAAGGGAATTATCAAGATATGGAATGCTCGAATTTGTGAACATTAAATCAGTTAGATTCTATGACAATCTAAGCCACCATCATTACGTGGAATAAGTTCTCTCAATCACTAGAATTAGAGTTTATCCCAAGTTTGTTAATTTTCTTCATCATCATAATCACATTCTTCTAATTCAATATGAGTTGGACTTCCACTCTCGTTAAAGTAGATTTCAATACATATGTCAGATGCCAGAGTTGAGGCTAAAGTTTCCGCTATTTCCTTAGGAAAGTTACTTAACAGATTAGAATTTGAGGAATATTTGTATTCAGTAAGTTCATCGTCGTGATAGAAATCTAGCTCAATATCTCCATTGACATATTTTCTGACTCCAACCACTTGACCAAATATACTGTAAGACAAATTTAATTTCTGTGTTGAGAAACATCTCGAGTTAAGGTTTCAGCTAATTGTTCATAATGTTCTCTTGTTTTTCCAGTTTCTTTTAGTTTTAATTCCTCAATATCATTTAGTTCTTTATCAACCTTTTTTGCAACATATTGCAAACGTGCTTCAGCCATCATAAACAATCTATTATTTTCTTTCCATAGATGTTCTGTTATATGTTCTACATATTGTTGCATATCACTAATCAATTTTGTAGAATTGCCAGATGAAATGTAATCCTTAGCAGAATTTTCCATTTCTTTTCCAATTTCTCTTGAACGTTCATGATCTATTAACATCATTGCTATTGGACCCATATTACGTGGCATTCCTGCTTGCTCTAATGCAGGAAATAGTGAATTCTCTTCTTTACTATGATGACAAACATCAGTGAAATTTTTTGAAAAATCAATAACAGGTAATAATATAGATTCAGGAATTTGTTTACCATCATTTAGAAGTTGAATTGTAGATTCCATTGCTTTGATGACTTTTTCTATTAGATCATGATCTCGTCTTAAAGATGTAGTTGACATGACATTGACAAATGAAATCCAATATCTATATCTTATTCAAATTTTCAGTTAAAGAATTAAAAGATAGGAAATTTGTTAACGAGTTATTCGTTAACAATTTTGTGTCTAACGATTAGAAAGGCTTTTTGCTTTAACAAATGCCCAAATCTTTTTTGTCATTTCACTTGGTGCAATAGGTTTGTTACCAAAAACTTGTTCTACAGTTTCTTGACGACCTGCAAAATTAATTGCATAACCACCAAATGCTGGTTTTCTAGATTTTGATTTGCTTGATGATTTTGCTTTAGTCTTTGATTTTTTACTAGTGCTTTTAGTTGTAGTTTTCTTTTTTGTCATAGCTTTCTTTTTTGCTGCCAATTTCTTGTTATATTTTGAATTAAGTATAATAACTTACACTTTTGTATAATGTAAAACAAGGTAATTTTCGAGTCTTTTTATTGTATTTAATCGAAGTCTTGGTGATTTTATGATTTTATCAAAACCTCGTCCTTGAACAAATGTTATTGCATCAATACCTCCAATAATAAACGGAGTAATAGTTATCAAAATTTCATCAAACAAATTATTTTGAATAAATTGCCAATTAATAGTTCCACCACCTTCGACCAGAACAGTATTAATTTTTCTTTTACTTAGATTACTCATTAAGGATTTTATGTTGACTGAATTTTCACCAGTCATAATTATTTCAACGGGGAATCTTTTTAATTTTTGTAAATTTACTTTACTGATTCTTTTAGAAACTGCAATAATAGTTGGAACTTTATTACATGTTTGTAAAATTTTTGAATTGATAGGTATTGTTCCTTGAGAATCTAAAATTATTCTTGTAGGGTTTTTCCCTTTCACATATCTTACAGTAAGTAATGGATCGTCTCTATGTATTGTATTTTTTCCTACCAGTATTGCATCAACTTTTGAACGAAGTCTATGGAGTCTAATTTTATCTTTTTTAGAAGATAGTTTTGAATCACCTAAACGTGTAGCAATTTTTCCATCTATTGAAATTGCAGCACTTAGAATTACATGTGGTCTAGATTTTTCCATGTACTATTTTACCTCCAATCATCACAGCTCGAATCGTAGATTCAGATGCTCTATGTACAATAGATGCATGTGGATTATGCATTGGCTCTAAATCCAATGTATGTTTATCTATGAAAATACAATCTGCAAATTTACCATTTTCAATTACTCCAATATCTTTTCTCAAAACTTTTCCACCGTTCACAGTTGCCATTTTTAGAATTTCTTTTGGGTCTATTCTTTTCTTGTGAATACCCATAGTTACTTTCCACAAGTAATCCATTTCTCTAAACATATCTGGAGAATTTATCATTACATTATCAGTGCCTAATGCTATTGTACAACCTGCTTTTTTCATCAATTCAATGTCAGGAATTCCCTCAGCAAGGGCAGCATTTGCCCTAGGACAAATCACAATTCCATGGGTTCTTTTTGCTGCAGCATGTATATCACCTGGTGAAGCGTGAGTCATGTGTACCAGAAAATGAGGTTTTAGATTCAATGCACGTATGGTTTCAGATTTTCCAGTAATTTTCTTTGATATAGAAACACTTTGCTTTGTCTCAGATGAATGAATGGCTCGAATTTTAGGTGTACTAGAATAGTAATTTAGCACAGAAGAACTGTTTTCATTTGCTCCACTTACTCCAATACCATCACATTTCTTTAGTAATTCCGTTAGTTCATCCATTTTATGTCTAGGTAAAGGAATATTTTTTTTAATTTCAATTGGTCCTTGATAGAATTCCAATCTTCCAAGAATAAATGAACGCAGTGGTAATTCAGACAGAACTTGTTTTAGTAGTAAAACTCCTTCAATTCCACCTTCTCTAAAATCAACAAAAGTTGTAATTCCTTTATTTAACATGGAATGACAAGAATTTTTCATAAAACTTGCAAGATATTGTTTATTGGTGTTTTTTAGAATTATTGGTTTAGCACCAAAAACAGGATGAATTCGTTTGTCAACTGAACTGTTCAGTGTAACATCTTTTGCAATAGAATCACCTATGTGTGTATGACAATTTACAAATCCTGGAATTAATAATAATCCTTCACAGTCTATTGATTCTTCTTTTGCGCTAGCTCCTAAATTGGGTTGGATTCGTTTGAATCTTTGATCTTGAATCTTTATGTTAGTATTTGAAATGAAATCTAATTCTTTACCTAATAGAATACTTGCATTTTTTATTAGCATGATAATTCATAAACATTAGGTTTTTCTTTTCCCGAATCTCTAATTTCTCTTATTGTATCAAGAGATTTAGTCGCAAGTTTTACAGCCTCTCTAGCAGTTTTTGCATTACCTATTCCACAATTCAAAGTAATATTATCTTCTTTTTCAATTAATTTAATGAAATCATTTACAGAGTTTTTAGCATCATCATTTGCAACGACCATAAAATTATCGCCACCCATAAAAAATGCAAGAGAATTTTTTGTTAAAAAGAATTTTGACATTTTTGCATATAAATCAAAAATTGTTGAAGTAATCTCATATGGAGAATTTATTTTTCGCCTAGAAGTAAGATTATCTACATCAAAGTGCATTATTGAAACTTTTTGTTCAGATTTACCATTAATAAAACCAAAAATAGCATGTTCTTTGCTTAGAAAAGTCTCATTTTTTTTTCCTTCATATGCTTTTAGATTTGCTTCAAATGGAGAATCAGCATAACCTATTGACATAGATAGTTTGACATCAAAAGATTTTTCAAGATTTTTTTGAATTTCAATATGATCATCCAAGATTAGTCCATTAGAAACTACAAAAAATTCATCGGCTCTATTTAAGAAAACAAGACAATTTTTTTCTGAGAATAATTTTTGAATCTCTTTGTATAGTGATGCTTGAAGCATTTGAAGTGCATGCTCTCTATCACTACCTAGGGTTAGAGTCCAAGGTCCATAACCATTTATTTTCAATATGCTAAGTTGAATCATTTTTGAATCCTCTGTAACTCGTTGAAGATTTTTACAACTGATTCAACTGCACGTTCTGCTACAGGACGTATTCTGGCATATGCATGTCTTTCCTGCATTCCAGGTCCAGTTATTCCTAAAGAGACGGGTTTTTGATATTTAGTGGATAAAGCAGTTAATGCTTGTGCTGTAGAATGAGCAATTACTTCATCATGTTTTGTCTGCCCTTTAATTATAGCACCAAGAGTAACTACCCCATCAACATCTTTTTTTTGTAACAATGCATTTACTATTATTGGCATATCATATGCTCCCGGTACTTTACATGTATAGTTTATTTTCAATTTCATAATTTTTGCTTTTTCTTCAGCTACAGAAAGCATCCTAGATGTCACTTTTTCATTAAAGTCCGAAACCACTATAGCAATATTCAACATTAATGCACCCTAGCAAATTCTAATAATTCTTTACCGTCAATCAACGGAATTGCATTTTGTTTTGCATATTTTTCTGCTTTATCAATAGATAATGCAGTATAAGTTTCAGCATCCATCATTTCACAAATTGCAGTAACAGGAGTTAAACCTGCAATTTGAGTAAGATAAACAGACATTTCAGTATGACCCTGTCTTTTTGCCAATAATCCTTTTGATGCAATCAATAATGGAACATGTCCAGGAGTTTTAAAAGAAGAAACAAATTTTTTCTGTTTGTTCTCAACATTAAAAATATTTGCCATTTCTCTTATGGTTAGTGATCTGTCTTTATCTGTTATACCAGTATAAGTTTGATAATGATTAACAGAAATTGAAAATGTAGGATGATCACCATACGGTGCAAGTCCCATAATCATTTCTTTATTTGAAATTGGCGATTCTGCCAAAATTTCATGCATATATCTTAATTCTAAAGAATTTGCAAAAGTATGATCAATTGCAATGCATAAAAGACCTCCAGCGTGTTGGCGCATTCTTGCAACATGTTCGGGTGTTACAAATTCTGCAGCAACTACCATATCTATCTCATTTTCTCTTCCTGCAGAATCAAATAACAAGACAAACTCGCCTCGTTTTAGTGATTCAAGTCCTGATTCAAGTGACATATATGAAAAATCATTATAAACTAATTATAAAGTTTACTATAAAATTGGTAATTACCATAAAAGTGGTAGAAGATCAACTTTATTTTAAAATGTATTTTCCAAGAATATCAGTTTCAATGTTAATCTTATCTCCAACATTCTTTGTTTTGAAATTAGTTATTTCTATAGTATGAGGAATCAAACATACAGAGGCAAGATTATTTTTAATATCTACTACGGTCAAACTGATTCCATCAACTGCAATTGAACCTTTTTTTACAACATATTTTGATAATTCTTTTGGAATTTCAAACCAAACTTGCACTTCTTTAGGTTTATTTTGTATTTTTTTGATGGTACCAACTCCATCTACATGACCTAAAACAAAGTGTCCTTCCAATCTGTCACCTGTTCTTAGACTTCGCTCAATGTTAACAATGTCACCAGGTTTTAGATTGCCTAAATCAGTTTTATTGGTAGTTTCTTCTATCATTTCAAAAATACAATTGGATTTAGTTAATTTTGTAGCAGTAAGACAAACGCCATTCAAAGATACGCTTTGTCCAATTTTCAAGCCTTTGGCATATTTTCCTAAATTTACAGTCATTTGAATAGCACTTCTATTTTTAGTATTTTTTGAAATTTTTTCAATTTTCCCAATACCTTCAATTATTCCAGTAAACATCATTTATTGTATAAAATTTCTTTGTATAAATTGATTTTCTTGTTATTATGAAGTTAGTTTTTTATTTTTTAATTCTTCAAATTCATTTTGACAGTATTGATGAAAAACAGAACATTTGTTTTTTTTTTGCATCAGTTTTAATTTTCTCCATATCTTTAACTAAAACTCCCTGTGCAGCCAAAAATGCCTCATCTTCCATACCTAATTTTTCAAATGCTTGAGATTTAGCAATTGATGCTTCATGTAAACTAGGATCTACAATTTGTGCCTTATCATAGTATTCTATAGATTCTCTATAATTTCTTAAATGATTTAGAGAAATAGCCTTATTCATCAATGCAGTGATATCTTTGTTATCAAGTTTTAGTGTTTTATCATAAAATTCTACAGCTTCTTGATGTCTATCTAATTCATTTAATGATAAACCCATACTATTGAGTGCCCATACATCATTACCATCAATATCAAGAATAATTTTACAGCATGTTAAAGCATCATCATATCGTTTTAACTTTTCAAGTGAATAGATTTTATTTTTTAAGGCATAAATATCAAAATTTTTTATTTGTAAAACTTTATCACAGTAAATGATTGAATCTTCAAATTTTTCTAAATGCAATAAAGCCAATGCCGAATTTTGTAATGCTACCATATCATCAGGATTGGATTCCAGTAACTTTGTACAATAATTGTACATATCAGCAAATTTTCCAGATTCAAACATTCTGGTGATTACAACAGTTGGATCAAGTAAGTTAATCAGTTTAGATCATTATATAATATAATATCAAGTCTTTATTCTATTCGAAAAATTGAAGAATGAATAGGTAGTAAAAGATACAAAAATTATTTTAAAGCTTTTCTAAGTGTTTCATTTAATACTTTAGAATAGCTGTATGAAGTTTGTTCTTGTTGAATTAGTTTTGCTTGACGTAGTCTTATTTTTTTGTCTAGATCTTCATCAATCATTATTGTTACACGTTTGCTCATAATAATATCTCCAAAATTATCATATGAAGTTTGGAATATAACATTATATGAAATGTTCCAAATGTGGGAAATACTAGGCGTTAATAATAGAAAGAATTTGTTCTATGTTAAACGGTTTGCGGATAAATGGAATAGATAATTTTTCTAGTTTATCTTCGATTAAATAACTATTGTCTCCACTAATAGCAATAACTTTTGCTTTAGGATTGATATCTCGGATTTTTTTAATTGCGTGAAATCCACTCCCGTTAGGCATCATCATATCAATTAGTACAACGTCGGGTTTTTTTTCTTTGTAAAGTTTGATAGCAGTTATACCGTCATAGCCATTTCCTACTACTTTGATATCTTTTTCTTCCAAAAATTCACTAAATAGACGAACAGTATCTTCATCATCATCAATTACAATAACTGAACGTTTCATATCCATCAGGTTTAATGAAACATGCTTTAATATTTTGTATTATTTCCTAGTGTAATAATGACTGGGATTGATAGATTGATTTCAACATCATTGTCTCATGTAATTAAAAAGAAATTGAATTCGGATGAACGAAAAAATATAGAAAGAAAATTATTCTTAGAACATGGAATGTCAATAAAACTATCAATAGAGCATTTTCATAAATTTGATAAAGCATTAAAAAATATTCCTAGCATAGATAAAAAAAAATTTGAAAATGAGTGTATTAATGAAATTATTAAAATTAAAAAAACAGATAAGAATTATTCTATTAAAATAATTGAACAAAAACTAAAGGATTTAATATTAGAATTATGTGGTGATGTTGAAACAAGAAAAATACTCATTTGTCTTTTTGATAATGATTTAACTATTCCACAAATTCTAATGGAATCTAAAGTTCCAAAAACATCAGGATACAGAAAGATTGAAAATTTAATAATAAATGGGTTAATTCTAGAATCAGGAAAAATTCTTAGTGAAAGTAAAAGAATTTCAAAATATAGATGTGTTTTTGATGAAATTAAAATAGAAATGGGGAAAAACGATATAAGGGTTCAAGCGGTGATAAACAAAAAAATATTTGATGAAAGCACTAGCATCAATATAACCAATTAATTATCTATTTGTAAATAATTTCATTAAGACATTAGATTATAGAATGATTTTTTATAATTTCAAGTATGACTTTAGCTTGTTTGAAATGAACCTCATCTATCATTTTTCCATCTATGGTTATTGCACCTTTTCCTTTCTTTGTAGATTTCAAATAATATTTGCAGACTTTTTCTGCCCATTGAATTTCTGTTTTACTAGGATAGAAAATTTTATGGGTTGTAGAAATTTGATCAGGATGGATAATACTTTTTCCAACATATCCAAGACTTTTTCCAATCTTACAATCTTTTTCAAGTCCTTTAATGTCATTAAGATCCTGCCAAATAGCATCAATAGCATGTATTCCAGCTGCTTTGGCATCTACAGGAATCTTTGCTCTAGAGTATTTTCCACCTTCAGTATCTTTTGTGTATTCAATTCCTAGATCATTTAAGAGATCAAAAACTCCAAAAACAACTGCAGGTATTCGCTTACTACAAGATGCAATGTTGTATGTATTGACTACACCTTCTGCTGATTCAATAGAAGGAATTATTTGGATTGGTTTTAGTTTACGATTTTTTTCTAATAATAAAAGATTTTTTTCAATTTTCTTGATTTCATTAACATTGTTGACCTTTGGAATTACAATTCCATCAATTCCTTTTTGAATTACTTCTTTGAGATCATTGGGAATTTTTCCAGATTTTGGAGAATTTGTGCGAACAAAAATCGAAGCAAGATAAGATGTGCGAGACTTTAGCGCAGTTTGAATTAGTTCTCTAGCATTTTTTTTTTCTTCATCAGGTACAGAATCTTCCAGATCAAAACATACTATATCAGCTTGAAGTTTTTTTGCTTTTTCTAAAAATCTAGAATTGTTTCCAGGAACAAAAATAAGACTTCTAAAAAGATGTGTCATTAAATGACTAGACAGATTCTGGCTTCATTAAGATTTTGCCAAAGAGTCCTTTTCCAGTTAACATTTTAGTATGGGCTTCAGCTGCTTGCTCAAATGAATAAACAGAGTCTATTGCTGCTTTGATTTTACCTTGACCCATCCAGTACAAACCTTGATCTAATTCTGCTTTAGTTCCCTGTGTTGAACCAAGAATATTTGTTCCTTTAAAGAATACATGTCTAAGATCAGTTTTTGCATCATATCCAGTTGTTGCACCACATGATACCAATGTTGCACCATATTTGAGTAATGTAAGTTGTTGATTCCAGTGAGTTTGACCAATGTGATCAAAGGATACATCGATTCCTGGTGCTTCATCTTTTTTCTTTGCTAATTCCTTTGAGATTGCCCTTACTTCTTTATGCCAGTCTTCTTTTCTGTGGTCTACTGCAAAATCTGCGCCTAGTTCTAGACATTTGTCTAATTTATCAGGACTAGCAGTTGCAATAACATCGCAATTGTATAACTTTGCAATTTGAATTCCAAAGCTTCCGACTCCAGAACCACCACCCATAATTAAGACAGTTTGTCCTGGTCTAATCTTTGCTCTTCCAACTAGCATATGCCAAGATGTTAAAAGGGTCATAGAGGCAGCTGCTGCTTCATCGTAGCTTACACCTTGTGGAATTTTTGAAATATTGACTTCTGGAAGATGTGTAATTTCAGAAAACGCACCCCAATTTGGACCTGTCTGGAATCCCCAGATTATTCTATTAACACAATCAAATTCTCTACCATCAGTACATGCTTTACATACTCTACATGACATGTTAGAATGTGAAACTACTTTATCACCAACTTTGATATTTTTTACATCTTCACCAACTGCTATTACATCTCCAGCTGCATCAGAACCAGAAATGTGTGGTAATGGAACTGGTACTGGTGCTCCTCTCATTCCCCAGATATCATTATAATTTAAAGCAGCAGACTTGACCTTGAAAACTACCTCATCAGCTTTAGGTTTTGGATCAGGTACTTCTTTTACTTTTAGAATTTTTGCAAAATTATCATCAGGTGAATATTCTTCATAAACTACGCCTTTCATGAATAATTTCGAGTCTAACCCCTAATTATATTTTCTTAGATCAGATACGATTTATCTTAAAATCACGTTTTGGTTGTTGAATTGATAACAAAATTTGTTTGAGTTGATTGTCGTTAATTTGCGAATTCATTTTTCCTTGTGTAGCCATTCCAATAAGATATTGCTCTACAAGATCAGATAATTCAGGTTTGACCATTTTGATATTATTTAATCGCATTCTTGCTTCTGGCGAAAGTATCTGTTTGAGGATTTGTTCCTTTTGGGCAGTTAGATCATGATTTTGTTTATTGTGAGGATCAGTTGATTCAGGAAAACTCATTTTAAATCTAAGAGTATACTTTCAGCTGAGGATTTTCAGTGATAAGTTCATTTAGAATTTCTGTTGATAATCTATCTAGTTTTTGCATTCCTTGTTTTGAAATAACACGGCCTTTTTTCTCAACTTTTTCTATATATCCAAGTTTTTCTAATCCTTGAACTGCATTACGAATTATTGCACCACCTGCGTCTTTATGATGAGCTGCACCATATCCAGACGGTCTTCCACCACCATAAATTTTTCTTAATTCATTAATTCCGAGTGGACCGTGAAGGTAAATTTTTCTCATTAATGATGCACATCTTGTATGCCACCATTCTCTATCTTGAGGTGGTTTATCTGCATGCGCACCAGTTTTTACAAATGGAACCCAAGAGGGAGCAGGAATATCTTCATTTTTTAGAATGCCTGCTAACCTACTAATCAATACATCAGATGGTACATCGTATACCTTTGCCATAAAGTAAAAAAATCGAGAATCGTCTTATAAATCATTGAGATATTATTTTACGATAAGTATGCCCACATAGATTACATGAAATTCTGATCGACTTTACTGATGCTCTACCCAGACGAATTTTAGAATTTATTCCTGGTGCGATAAATGACTTACATTTTTTACAAAAAACAATTCTTAACTCATAAGGCATACGAATTTTGTATCTAGTACAAATTCGTCGTGCAAGTAATGCTTGTCGTTGAGAAAGATCTGGGTTCATTTTTGCGTTAGAAATTGCACTGTTGATTAGAATTTGCATTCTTTCTAATGCAATTTTTCTAAGAGTGGGTTTCACAATGACTATTCATAGTGCACCTAAAAATTGATTCTCTTTGGATGAAGAACATGCAGTCAGCGGGATTCGAACCCGCGTCACAGGGTTGGAAACCCCGAATACTAACCAGGCTATACTATGACTGCACAAGAAAACAGACTTAATTTCCTACATAAAAACGGTTTTTTCATACTCATACAGTATGCGTGCAATTACCACATGTGCCTCATAAGACAAGGTATCAACTGAAAACAAGTGAGTTATTTTGCTTTTTGTTGATTCGGAAAAATGACCCTTTTGGAATCCACCAATAATTAGACATGTATTATCTGATATTTCAGAACTAATTTTTTCAAATGAACTAAGTTTTCCCTTTGTTGAAAAACCAATAATTTTTGATGGCTTTATTTCATTAATTAATTCAGAAAACGATTTTTCTTTGATTTCTAATAATATACTAGTATCAAATCGTATGGTTTTTTCCAGAAATAATTTTTCAATCAAACCTTCAAATCTATGATATGATTTTGGAATGTGAACATTTTCTCCAATGTAAATTACTTTATCATCAATTGTGTGAATATAGATTTTAATTTTATTTTGTAAATACAATGGAATTGTAGTTGCCTCTAATATAGAAAAATGAACTAAATCAGGTCTTCCTCGTTGGATTTCGTTATTGATTCCTTTCATGGCAGCAAAGTGCCAAGAATTATCAAGTAAGATTTCAGATGGATCTTTTCCTAGTTTTTGTGCATGAGATAATACTGAGGGATGATCTTGTAGTTCTAAAGGAACAAGTTCTAACGCAGATTCTGCTAAAACTAGAGAGATCATTTTAGTTGATCATTTCAATCTGATTTTTAAATTCATTCCAACTAGGTTTTGGAGTTCCATTAACATCCACTAATCCAGAACTACAAATATAATGACTTAATCGTTCAATTACAAATTCGCTACTTCCCAAGCTAGAACCACCGCCTATATTGATACTTTCATCTCCAATTTCTGGTTTTTCAATAACACATGTACCATCAGGTCTATCATATTGTCTATACCATGTAAGAAATTCTATTTTGGATTCATTTTCGGTATAAAATTCAAATGATTTTTCCAAGAACATTTTTTGAGATGTATTATTACCTCCTACAAAATCAGATGTGCTCCAACTAATCTCAAAAAGTCCAATTTTTTTATCAGGTATGATTTCAAATATTTTTTGCAAATCCTCTTTAGCTTCTTGTGGAGTTTTGATTATATCATTCAAGTTATCAACTGGAAAATATGAGAAAGCAACAAAATCACCAAGTGCCAGATCAGTTACAACATGTTCCAAGTTTTTATTTAATACATTATGCAAGGCAAATGCATTTCCTATCTTTACATCAGGGTGTTTTTCTTTTAATTTAGCGTATACTCCGTTGAAAAGTTCTTTGTATACGGGAATATTTTGTTCATAATAACGAAATTGTGATTCTGTTTCACCAGCAATTACAACTGTATCAATAATATCATAACGAGATAATATTGCATCAAGAACACTGACTAGTCTGTCTTCTCCAATTGCATTAAGGGATGGTTTTCCAATCCAATTTGGGAAAGGTCCTAGTGTCTCTCCATTAATTACAGAAAAAAACAATGTAACTTTAAGATCATTGTTTTTATTAAAACTCATCAAAACATCTGATTGTTCCCAGTTGAATTCTCCTTTTACAGGCTCAACAATATTCCAAAATAAGTATACATTGCTTCTTCCAATTCCGGTAGAAGATGCATCAGAGTAAATTTGATTCAAGTCCTGTAAAGATATGGATGAATTTGGTGTGTTAATCACAAGACCAATTTTTTCATTATGTTTCTGACTGGCAACTGAGTCTAAATTCTGTGTAATCAGTACTATTACAATTATAGCAATTACTGCAATACCAACAGATGCTCCTAGAATCTTCTTATCCATATTGGATGAAAAGTAAAAGGAAGTAAAAAAGTTATGATTTGTTCTCTATCCAGAAGTACAACCGCTGAACCCACATTCTATACAGATACTACATCCTTCTACAAATACAAGATTGTTTTTGCATGTTGGACATAGACGATCTTCAGAAATTTCTTCTTGTCTCACAGGTTCAGATGTAATTTCTTCATCATGAACTTTGAGTTCAAGTGCACTATGTACTTGAGATTTGATGTATGGATTTGAAATCATAGTTGTTACATATCTAGTAACATATTCACTTGGTGTAACATCAAATGTTTTTTGTGCATTTTCACTTGTCATATGAAGTACTTGCTTATGTCTAGAACCATCACGATATACTGTGATTCCTTTTAATCCCAATTCGTGGGCTAGCAGATATGCAGATTTTACATCATCTGCAGTAACATCATAGGGCATGTTAATTGTCTTGGCAATTGCATTTCCTATCCAATCTTGCCATACACCTTGAGCCATCAGATGATCTGCCCAGTGAATATCCATTGCAGTAACAAAGACATCTTGCATCCATTGTGGGATTTCAGGAATTCCTTTTAGAGATCCATAATTGTCTGCAATCTTTGCAAGTAGTTCATCGCTGTATAGACCATGTTCTTTGAGTACTTCTTCAACAATCTTGTTGGTATAGAAGAATCTGCCTACAGTTACTCTCTTTTCAAACACTAGAGCAAATGCTGGTTCCATTCCATTTGAACAGTCAGCAATCATAGATAATGTTCCAGTTGGAGCTACTGTAGTAGTCAAGACATTTCGTATTCCATGCTTCTTAATTTTCTCAATTAGTGCATCCCATTCATAGCAATGTGATTCTTTAGGTTTCTCGTAATATCCTGCAATTGGAATCTTTCCTTCTGGATATTCTGTCTTTGAGCAAAGTGGGAATTCACCTCTAGATTTTGCAAGTGCCACACTTTCCTCCATGGAATAATAGGTCAATGCTTCAGATAGCTTTGATTGTAGTTCATATCCTTCCTTGGAGTTGTATGGGATTTTTAATTTGTATAAGAGATCTGCAACTCCCATTACACCCAATCCAATTCTTCTAGAATCTTTAGATGCAATGTCAATATCTTTTACAGGATAATGATTCACATCAATGATGTTATCCAAGAATCTAGTTGTCTTTCTGATTGTTTCTTCGTATCTTTGCCAATCAAATTCGTATTCTCCATCAGCCTTTCTTTTTACAAGATTCACTAAATTGATGGAACCAAGATTGCATGATTCGTATGGATATAGACTTTGTTCACCGCATGGATTTGTAGCTCTTAGTGGAGATTGTCTTGCTTTTGCAAATACATTGTATTTGTTAATTTGATCAAAGAAGATCAATCCAGGTTCTGCACTCTTCCATGCAGACATAGCTATCAAATCAATTAATTGATGTGCGTTGATTTCTCTTACTGGTTTTCTGTCACGTGGACTACGTAACATGTACTTGCCATCATCTGTGTTTACAAGTGCATGCCAAAAGTCTTCCCATATGCCTACACTGACATTAAAGTTCTCTAATACACCAGGCTCGGTTTTATTTGTAATGAATTTTTCAACGTCAGGATGCCAAGCTTCAATGATTCCCATGTTAGCTCCTCTTCTTTTTCCACCTTGTTTTACAACTTCAGTTACGGTGTTGATGATATTCATAAAAGATACTGGACCTGATGCTACACCAGATGTTGATGCAACAATATCGCCTTCTTCACGAAGATCAGAATAGTTGATTCCAACTCCTCCTCCAGACTTGAAAATTAGTGCTGCGTCAGAAGTTGATTTCATGATTTGTTCCATATCATCGGGCATACCAAGAACAAAACATGCAGAGAGCTGACCCAATCTACCACCAGCATTCATCATTGTTGGTGAATTTGGCAGGAAATCTTGTGCAGTCATCAACTCAAAATATTCTGTAATCTTGTCTGCATAGTTATCAAATTTTTTGGCTGCAAGTAGTGTCAGAAGATCTTTAAAGCTGACTTTCATCTGGCCTTTGTTTGCAAGTGTTACATAGTGATTGATTAAAGATCTAAAGTGCCACTTGTTGAGAAAGTATTCTCCAATCTTGAATTTGTAATCAAAATTATCTAATTTCTCAAGATATGTACGTGCTTCTTCAGTATTTTGGGTAATATTTCCAGATTTATCAAATACTTGGGCATCATATAGAATATCACCAATTCCAACTAGAATTGCTACTCTTTCAAACATTTGAGTTGGAGATTCAGTGATTTCATTTTTACTATTTCTGAAAAGATATCTAGATGCTAATACCCTCAAGCAATTTAGATCAAAATTCTTTGAGACAGTATCTAAAGATTTTGTGTTTAAGACTTTCATTTTTTCGTCTCTTAATTTTCTTCGTTCATGTCTGTAAACGATATACGCCTTTGCAATGTCACTGTTACCACAATCGATAAGGGTGGATTCCACAATATCTTGAATATCCTCAACTGTAGGAGTTCTAGAATTTGTGAATCCTTGTTCGACTAATTTTTGTACGACTTTATTTGCAAGTTGATCGGCTAGCACACGGTCGGCTTTAGAGGTGGCTGCCAACGCTCTAAATATAGCGTTTGAAATTTTATCTTGATTGAAAGCCGTTACAGCGCCACTGCGCTTACGGATCTCATTGATAGTACTTTCTATTTGTGATTTATCCAATTATAATCTCCCCGCAGGAGGTTAGAAAGAATACGGTATAAATGATTTGGCAGTATTTTCTGAAATTTCAGTTCAAAAATATTGACAACGGTCCAATTGATGTTGTAATGGTTTTTCTGATCAAACAGTCATGAATTCAGTGCGATGATCGCATGAAAAATTTATAGCACAACCACTAGTGAATTTTTGTTAGCTCATACTGTTTATGATTTTGTATATAGATACTTAAAGAAGTCAATATAGTCATTAATGTAAGAGCAAGAATCTAGGCCACAATTACGATTTGTTGACACCTAACGTGTTTGTCTTAAGCCATCATGAATTAGGTGTGATGATAGTATGTCTGAAACTGATCAAAATATTTTCTAAAATGATCGGAACTAGTTTTTGATTTACGAATTTCAGATTACATATGAAGACTTACACTTTGGACATTTGTCTACAAAGTGCTCATCTTTGAATCCACATTCACCACAGAGTGCTACTTTCTTTACAGGCTTGAATGAAGATGTTAGTTCTGCTGCTTTCTCAATTGATTTTTTGATATCAATTTGAGTGGCGTTCTGATCGATATCTAGCCTGACTAGTAAACCACCGTTGAGTAGTTTAGATAGTTTATTACATTCAGATATAATCTCGGTTTTACTTGTGTAATCACCTATTTCAGAGGCGTTAAGAACTATTCCTTGTGAGTAAGAGTCACTATCCATAGAACTGAGAGCAGAATTTTTACCATATTTCTCACCATCTAGGCTTGCGAATCTGCTAGATCCCTCAGTCTCAGTCATGGATATAGCCACAGTATCTCCTAATTCCTTGCCTTTTTTAGCCGCAACATCAACTGCAGTTTCTATTACTTTATTGAGTATCTCTCTTCCTTCCTTATTATCTTGGAATCCAAGAATATTGAAGACAGATTCCTTTAGGCCTACTAGATTAACAATAAGTGACACAGAACTTCTTTGCATGTATTGTGTATTCTTTGCAAGAATTGGATTTAGTCCTCTTCTAGTAAGATCAGAAATATCTTTCTTTCTTAATGCCATAGAAGATAATGCAGGTTTCATAAGTAATGCAAGTCTTGCTCTAAAGTATGTTTCATCTTTATTGGATTCAAATGCAAGTCTTGGAAGATTGATTGAAACAGATTGTAGTGTTATTGCAAGTGGACCAGAATTTTTAGTTGTACCATTTGTAATACCATAACTAGATACTTCACCTTTTGCAAACATCACTTTTCCACCAATTGAAATTATTTCTGCTAATACTTCGGAAACATCAGATACTTTTCCTTTATCGAAATCTACAATCAAACCAATTTTTGGAATTGGAGTTATCTTTGTGTAATTCTTGTATGCATTAATTATTGCATTAACAATTTTTAGATCAGAACCTAACTGAAGTCTAATTGAAATATTAGTGGCTCTTCGATTGTATTTTGATGTGGTAGATGCAGTAGCAAAGGCATCTGTTAGTTTTTGTTCAAGCTCGGGAATATTCTTTGAATGTTTTGTAAAGAGTGGAATTAATCCATCAAGTACAATTTCTTGTGAAGCTTCTTTGGAAAGTAATGATATGATTATCGACAAAGAAGATGCAATATCATCAATTGATTTTGATGATGTAATTCTTGATACATCAAGATATTTTCCACCAAGAATAACTCCGTCTTCAATCAGTTCTTTTACATTAACAAATATGGTATCAGGTATCATTGACCAAATTCCTGGATTTGAAATGTGCATATCACCAGAAAGATGTGAATCAGCAACGTCTTTTGGTAATACATTTGTGAGTAAATGTTCTGCAAACACTTTCTGACCAGTATTGAAAAGTAGGCCTTCTGCGCCATTATCTACATTATCCAGATTTGTGAGCATTTCTTGAATGTCATATACAGGCAGGCCTAGGCGTGCTAGTTTATTGCGGTATTCCTCATGACCATGTTCTAAAAGAACAGAGTTTACCATTTCTCTGATAAGTGACCCAGTAAGATAGGTTGTTTGATATTTGTAAATTCTATTTTCAACTTCTTCAGTAATTTTTTGAGCTAATTCCAATGGAAGACTACCTTCACGTACAAGTGATTGAATAATTTTATGGGAATTGAATTCTTCAATTGATTCATGTGATGTTCTAACATACATCTTTCCACTTTCAATAATTGATCGTTCTTCAATTTGTCTTGCCAAGCTTAAGACAAGTTTTCCAAGATTTGTAATTGTATAACGTCTTTCAGATTTGTTTAGTGCTACAAGAGATTGTCTCAATAATTTTCTCAAATGATATGCAAATTTGCCACTCTCTTTTTTGGATTTGAATCCTGCTAGGGACTTTAATTCAGAATAGGTTAATGGACCCTTGGAGTTTAAAATTCTTAGAATATCTATTCTGTTTGGACTTGCCATTACAGAAAAGATCATTCGTACACGTTTTGATGTAGATTGAAGAATTCCGCTTCGCTTTGGCTCTTCTAGTTCTTCATCTAATTCCATGCTATTTTACTAAAAAAGGAGTAAATAAGACTTATGACTAGATTGTTTTTGGATCAGTTTTCTCATTAAAATAAAATTTAGATATTATTGTAATATTACAAATGTACAAAAAATAAAAATTTATAAAGATTTTTAGATCTTAGATCAGTTTTCTTGTACATCCAGAGAAAATTCAGATGTTGATAATTTTTGGCCACATGATGGACATTTTCCATTATATGGATTCATCACATCTTTTATAGCTTTTAGCATTTTCATGTTAGCGATCTTTTCTCCACATTTACCACATGTAATTTCTACAGACATCAAAGTGATCATCTTTACAAAATTATTAAGAAATGATTATGATTTTTTTTAATAATTCAAACAAATAATTTTACTGTTTTTCGATGATAATGCCACGTTCATCAAAACCAGTGATTTTTGCTCTAGTTCCAACTGGGAGGTCTTTAGGAGTCGCTATTCCTGCCATAAATCCAGAAATCCGCAGATTAGTCTTATCAAGCTGTAAGACAACAAAGGCATATGGCGTGTATTTTTCAAAGCCTGCTGGCGGAACTGTGATTATAGTGTAGGTGGCTACTGAACCTGTGCCATCTAAAATCTCATCTTGGAATCCCTTGCTACCGCAATTTTGGCAGTAGTAAACATTAGAGAGATGCAGATGACCGCACTGTGTGCATTTATGGGTAAGGACTTTGCCTTCTTTTGCTTTTTCAATAAGTTGTTCTTTTACAGACATTTTATACACTTTGGAATATATGAACAGCACAACTAGCTCCAGTTGCACCAAAATTATGAGTTAAGCCAATTTTTGCATTGTTGACAGTTCGTGCTCCAGCTCTACCAGTTAGTTGATCAAATACTTCTACTACTTGTCCAACACCAGTAGCTCCAATTGGATGTCCTTTTGATTTGAGACCACCTGAAGGATTAATTGAAATGTCAGAATTTAATTTTGTTCTGCCTTCACGAACAGCTTGAACTCCTTTTCCTTTTTCAAAGAATCCTAAATCTTCAGTATCAACAATTTCTGCAATTGTAAAACAATCATGGACTTCTGCAAAATCAATATCTTTTGCAGTAATTCCTGCCATTTTGTAAGCACTTTCAGCTGCAATCTTTGTACTTGGAATTGTAGTCAAATGTTCACGACCTTGTAATGCAGCAGGTGAACCACCTCTGCCAGAACCAATAACTTCAATGTAATCATTACCATTTTCTTTTGCAAATTTTTCAGAACAGAGAATTACAGAACTTGCACCATCAGAGAAAGGACAGCAATCATAAAGTTTTAGTGGACTTGCAACAACTGCTGAATTCATTACATCATCAATTGTGATCTTTTTTTGTAAATGAGCTTTTGGATTTAAAAATCCATTGTCATGATTCTTTACTGCAACTCTAGCAAAGTCTTCTTCTGTTGCATTAAATTCTGTCAGGTATGCTCTTGCCATTGATGCAAATAGTCCAGGAAATGATGCACCAGCTTGTCCTTCATAGAAAAAGTCTGAGCAATATGAAAAGTAAGTTGTTGTCCATTCTGTTCCAGTATGAGTTACTTTTTCAACTCCTGTCACTACAAGACAATCGTAAAAACCAGCTGCAACATTTGCAAAGGCTTCTCTAAATGATACGGAACCACTTCCACAAGCTGACTCTATTGATAATGACGGTTTATCTGAAATTCCTAGATTACTCATCAAGACAGGTCCAAGGTGGACTTGTTTGTCAGCAACTCCAAATACGTTTGAAATGTATCCCGCTTTGATATCTTTAGGATCAATTCCTGCACTTTCTATGGCAGCCACTGATGCCTGAGTAGTAATGTCGGCTATACTATCAGCTAATTTTCCATATTTCGTGCTACCAGCACCAAGAACGCAAACCTTTTCCATAAATGTCGCTGACCAGATTCCCTATAAAAATTGTTTTAGTAAATTCATTATAAAAAATGCCCCCAAAGAAAATAGACCTTCAAATTGTGCAAGCAACAAGACATGTTGTAAAAGCTACAAAGTCAAAAACAGACATTTTCAAAAAAGAGATCATACAGTATTTGGACACTAATGGATACCTGTCTTGGTCATCAAAAGAGAGAAAATATATGATTCTTGGGACAAATTCTCCAAAAAACGGATTAGTGGAATGTCCAGAATGTAGATTAGGTCAGTTGATGGTGATCAGATCTAGAACTACTAGAAAGAGATTCATGGGATGCTCAAATTTTTATGGAGGATGTAATGCATCATCGCCACTTTTACAAAAAGCAAAACTTAGAGCAATAAAGATGTCATGTGATGTATGCAAGTGGCCAATGGTAATTTTTCGTTATTCAAGAAAGCAGAAATGGACAAAACAGTGTTCCAATTTTAATTGTGATAGTAGAAAATCTAAGCTTTCAAAGTAGGATATATATCGATTCGTCTATTTTTTAGCAACGGTAAAACTTTACGAATTTGTTTTACATTTTTTAAGTCAATGTCAACATATCCAATTCCTTGCTTCTTTTTCATGTCAAGTAAAATTTTTCCAGAAGGATCAACTACAATACTTCTTCCACTGTAGATATTTCCTACTTGATCAGGTGCTATTACATAGCAACCATTTTCAATTGCTCGTGTTTTGTTAAGTGTTATCCAATGTTCTTCTTTCATGTTACCTTTTACCCATGCTGATGGTGCAACTAAAACTTCAGAACCTGCAACAGCTAATGATCTTGACATTTCTGGAAATCTCAAATCATAACAAATCAGCATCCCTATTTTGCCAATTGAAGTCTTTACAGGTTTTGCAATCTTTGATCCTCTTACCATTTTATCTGATTCTCTGAATCCTAAGGCATCATAGAGATGAATTTTCCTATATGTTGAGATTACTTTGCCTGATTTATCAATGACAAACGAAGTGTCATATACACGATCTTTTTTTGTACTTTTTTCATAAAATGAGCCTACGACTTGGATGTGGTTATCTTTGGCTGTCTTTGAAATAGTATTTACAAAGTTTCCATTAATTGTTTCAGCGAGGTTTGCAAGTTGTTTTGATGTTTGCGATGAATTTGTATAAAACATCATAAATTCTGGAAATGCAACAAGTGTTGCTTTTTTTTCTGCTGCTTTTGTAATATAGTTGATAATTTTTTTCAGATTAATTTCCTTATCAGTAGAAGCCTTGAATTGTACAACTGCAACTTTCATAAAATTTGTAATTATTCATGAGAATAAAAGGATAAAGTGGTACAAACATGAAATGTACCATTTTGTTATTATGTAAATTGGTTGCAATCAGTGTAACTGACCATAATGTGTGTATGTCTATCCTTCGAACTGGAAGGGAATTATTCCAGTCTTTTTTAAAAAATAATTAGAGTTGATTTCCTGCTAGAAACCAATTTTCTTTTGGATTATCCTCAAAAACTACAATGACATGAGATTCTTTTGTTTTAAGAATCTCTACAGCTAATTTTGTTATTGCTTTTGCATATTCATCTTTTTGTTGTTGAGTTCTTCCTGGGTACATTGATACTGTAATCAACGGCATGATTAGTTTGAAAAAGTTTCATTGATTTATTCTTTAGAGTAATTCTAGTTAGGCTTTATACCCATATCTTGTCCCATAAGTAAAATCAGAACTGTGTGTTTTCTTGTACAGATAGCCAGTGGCAAGCCCTACTACAAATCCACCAATATGAGCAAGATATGCAACACCGCCTCCTGCAACACCAAATCCACCTATGAAAAATGGAAGTAAGTTTTGGAAAACAAGCCAAAATGGTAAAAACCATCTTGCTTGAATATGTATCATTCTCATAAAGAATCCCATCATCATAACAGTCTGAATTTTAGCTCTTGGGAAAATTACAAGATATGCACCAAGTACTCCAGATATTGCACCTGATGCACCTACTGCGGGAATTACGCTGGCAGGATCACCAAGTATGTGAACTAATCCTGCACTTATTCCCCATATTAGATAAATTGCAAGATATTTTATTTTACCAAACTTTAGTTCAATGTTATCACCAAATATCCATAAAAATAACATGTTACCTCCAAGATGCATTGCACCACCGTGCAAGAAAATAGAACTTAGAAGAGAAACGTACGGTTCAGCAGGACATGCAACTCGTAAAGGACCTTCACCAAAATCTATGTTAGATACAGATCCGCCCGTAACACAGTTTGGTACTGCGCCCCAATTATAGAATAATGAAAATGCGTTTTGATTTGTAAATTCTATAAATTGTCCAGTATATGCAATTTCAATAAGAAATACCAGAGCATTAATTGCAATTAAAGCATAAGTTACTTTTGGTTTGTATCCTGGAGGATGTGGGTTTTCATCTCGTAATGGAAACATTAGATATTAAGCTTGATTGAAGTTTGTATAATAAGATTTTCAGGAAAGTAGATTAAATTATAATTATTCTTCGTTTAACAAGATTTTCAATCATCTTTAGAAAATCATCATCTGAAATTTTATCTTCTGACCACCAGCCTGCTGTTGTTTTTATCCATGATGGTAGTTTCCAATTTGTCTGAGCAGTCATTTCTTTTGGAGTTACTACAACAATTCCTTTTTCAAACAAGAAATCTATCCCTTCAAGAAATTCTGAATCAGGTATTTGATCTGTAGACCACCAATTTGCATTTGTTTTTACCCATTGTGGAATTTTAGAAGTTTCAGGAGGCAAACCTTTTTCAAAGCCAGTGATCTTTAGAATTCCTTGTGATGTTGGCTCTACAGTAAATGCAACATGCCAAAATCCTAGCTCATCTATACTTTGAATAAATTTTATAGGCTTATCATTTATAGTGACACTAAATTTTTCTTTACCTGAAATTTGCGGAAATTCAAAATTTGCATAAGTTTCAAGGGGATAACTATTGTATCCACGCATTGTAAGAATTGTTCCTTCTTCATTGAATTTAGCAGCAGAATACCACGCACCTGAATCATATCTAAAATCAAAATCACCTTCATTTTTCTTCGTGGTTACTGGAACAACAGTACTATCAACAGGAGCAAAGCAACTATAGTAAAAGACATCGTCAGTTATGGAGTGATCAGGATACATCGAAAACTCTAGAATTTGACCGGGCTCTATTTTGTCAATATATTTAATGTTACTAACAACATCAAGTGTTTTAGATTGATTTCCATGAACTAGTGCAAGAATTTTTGGATTGAAGATAGTTTCATTTCCAGTATTACGAATTCTTCCTGTAACATGACCATCATCGTGTGTGATTAATGTTTTATCATAAAGAATTTGAATTGAAATTGGATCTTTTTGAGTTTTTACAAATTTGAGTTCAGCTTCCAGTAATACAGGAGCATCTCCTGTAACTTCAGGAAATTTTATCTTAAATGGGATATCTGTGTTTGGTGGAATTGGAACATGAAGTATTGTCTTGGTAAACATGTTTTCTCCATCAATTACGGTAACAAAGATGGTTGGAATTACTGCAAAATCATTTTTGTTTTTTACATTTCCTCCAACTGTATATACGCCTTCATAATCAAAATATCCAATATATTCTTGTGGAGGTATGAAAACCTCAGCAAATGCAAATTGAGAAACAAGTAATGAGATGAACATGAATCCAATTAGAAGGAATATTATTTTTGATTGTGATAAACTAGTAAGAGTTGATAACATATTTGAACCCAGATATTGATTTTCCAAGTGAGCTTGATTGATAGTCTTCAATTAATTAATCTGTTATTTCTCTTGTTTTAGTACAATATGTATTTTATAGATTTAAACAGACTAATTCACATTTCTAATTAGATATGAAGAATTCTATTTTGTACCAAAAATTGCATTCCCTGTACAAATGTTTCATCATCAATTGAGCCGTCTGACCACCAACCAGCATTATTTTTAATCCAAGATGGAATTTGATTTGTTCCAGATCCTGAACCTTGAGCAGTTTGTGGAATTTTCATTATACCTTCTTTGATCAAATATTGTATGCCTTGAACAAAAGAATTATCATCAATTGAGCCGTCTGACCACCAACCAGCATTATTTTTAATCCATTTAGGTATTGAAATATTATTTTCATGCGTTATTGGGTTAATTATAATTGGAATAGATGTTTTTGCAAGATTGTTATCTCCAAGATTTTGGAAATTTAGATGCACAATTCCAGTTACATCATCAGGTATTGTAAATTCTGCTGTGTTATGTTTTTCTTTAGAATCACTACTAAATCCACTTTGTTTAAAAATTATTTTATCATTTTGAGTAATTGAAAAATGATAATTTACTGCTACTGGTTTATTTTTTAGAAAGATATCAGTAATATCAAAATAGATTGTTGTTTTGGAATTTGATTGTAAATTTTGTGGTTCCCAAGATACAAGAACTCGAAATTGTCCATTTTCAGTTACAGAACTTAATTGAATATCATCTGAATTTGGTTTGATAAGAAAATTCATTCTATTTTGACTTGTATCATGATTGTAAATATTCCATAATTCTTTTTGACTAATAATAAAATGCACTACCCTTCCATCAGAAAAGAAATCATCGATAGTTACAATATCATCAGATAGTTTGATTCCATTTACATACATAGAAAATCCAGATACAAGTAGATCTCCAAATGTTTTTGGAATTACTAATTCTTCATGGATTATAGATGTCTGATTGATGTTAGTGACACTCCATTCAAAAGGCATTGAAAAAGTAATTTCCTTAGATTCAACATCATATTGAAAGTTCTTTATTTCATCATAATACGTAACAACATTGATTATTTGAGGACCAAAAATCGGATGATTAATTTCGTGTTTAGATTTTTGTGCAATTGAAATTCCTGCATTGAAAGTCAGCGGTACATCTAATTTCTTTGAATAATCATCAGCTGTAATAATACTAATATCAAACTTGTAAAGTCCCCCTTCACTTAATTTTGGACCCTTTACATTTACTATTTTATTGTCTAATCCAAGTAATGAATCAAAGAAATTCTCTTTATTCTCTTCTTGAACTTGAATTGTTGTAGTATTTTCTGATATAAAATTAAAGACTAAGAATCCATTATCACTTTGAAATTCTTTTTCAAAAAGAAATTGTTCGCCACGACTAGATTTTATCAAAAATGTGACATCCTTAAGTATAATTTTTGAATCAAAATCAATTAATGAAATAGATATTTGTTGATCATCACTCTCATCTGGATTATTTGGAGATGATGAAACCTCTAAACTTACTTGTTTTCCATACAAGTCAGTAGGTGGAAATATTTCACTTCCTACACCATGACCATAAACATTTACAATTGTTAGTGGAATGAGGATGAAGATTGATAAAAAAATCAGGAGATGTAAAGGTTTTTTCTCAAGTCCATTTGTTTGGATCTTTTTTCCAAATTTGTTTACCATCAATAGTTACTTGATCTTTTTCTTCAAAGACAGTATGCCATTTTCCATTATGAGGAAAAATTTTATTCATTTCTTCTACTTTTACATTAGTTGGTGCTTTGTTCATTAAAGCTCCCCATCTCATGTTAGGTACCTTTGGAAGAATATCGTTAATGTCTTTCATATTTTATCACTTGAGATTACTAAAATTATTGTTCAATTTTCATTATACCTTCTTTGATCAAATATTGTATGCCTTGAACAAAAGAATTATCATCAATTGAGCCGTCTGACCACCAACCAGCATTATTTTTAATCCAAGATGGAATTTGATTTGTTCCAGATCCTGAACCTTGAGCAGTTTGTGGAATTTTCATTATACCTTCTTTGATCAAATATTGTATGCCTTGAACAAAAGAATTATCATCAATTGAGCCGTCTGACCACCAACCAGCATTATTTTTAATCCAAGATGGAATTTGATTTGTTCCAGATCCTGAACCAATATCAAAGGATGTACTAGATATTCCAGAAAATGTTTGTAAATTATCTAATCCATGACTAAAAATTGCTAAGATCATTTTGTATTTACCTGTAGATTTGAAAGTAAATTCTGGTTTGTCAATACCTTCTGTAACAAGTATACCAGGTGAATTAGGATCAGTATTTTTTGATTCATAAATTATAATTCCTGAAGAATCTTCTATTCTGTAACCATACGTGGTCCATTTTAGCAACTTGCTGTCTTTATCAAAAAAGGTTATTTCAAATGGTATTTTTTCACCTGAAATTAATTTAGAGTCATATTGTACTCTAGCAAATGCGCCGCTATCAAATTTAATATCAAATGAATTTTTTTCTATCATTGAGCCAGTATCTGGAGATAGACTAAACTCCATTGTTTTTGTTCCAGATTTGTTAATTTTTGCAATATCTAAAATATTTTCTTTACTTAACAGAAAGTGAAGAATTAATGTATTATCCATTGAATATGGATCAGCAATTAACATTCTTCCTGTAACAGGAAATCCATTTACAGATGCCTTGTATGTTCCAGCTTGTGAAAATTCTTTAAACGAAGTTGGAAAATGAATTTCTTCGTGAACAAAAACATTTTGTTTTTCTAGTCTTGATGTGTCCCAGTTAAATGGCATTGAAAATGAGACTGTTTTTTTGGTTTCATCATAATTAAAATTATTTATTTTATCATAATATGAGGTAACAGATAAATCATAAGATTTGCCTCCAGTGGAAATCATTTGATTAAAAATATCTCCAACACTAAGCCAAGAATCAAATCTTGGGGCTTCCGATGGAACAAATATAATTCTGTCATTATCTATTCCAAAAATTTCTATTTCAAAGTGGTACAATCCTGCATCAAGTAAAATTGGAGCTTTGACAGTGATTTTATCATTTACTGAAGTCCATCCTCCTTGAAATGGTTCTTCATCACCATACACAACAACGTCATTTACATCTAGATCTTCAGATTGAATTTTAATGGTTAAATTGCCAGAATGTGTATGAAACAAATCCCTCATCAAAAGTTTTCCTTCTTTGTCAACTGTCACAAGAAATGATGTGTGTTGAATTGTTTCTCCTGTTTTAGCATCAAAAAGACGCAACTCTAAAAATTTGTCACCAACTGAATCTTTAGTGAGTATGGGTGGACTGATTTTGATAAATAGGCTGGCATCTCTGTCACCTACACTTGCAGGAGGAAGATTTTCCATTGTTAATCCATCACCGTAAACAGTAGAAGGAATTTGTAAAAGCATCATCACAGATATAGAAAAAATCAAAATCTTAGAATTATTCATAATATTATCTAATTTGGACATGTATGACTTAACAATTTAAAAATATCTTTATTTTTCATCTTGTGGATAGACTTGTGGTTTGACTATACTTAGTGAAATTGCATGATCATCTATCATAGAACCCACGCCTATTGAGATATTTTTTATCCTAATCTGAATTTTATCAAATTTGTTTTCAGAAATATCATAGGTTGAAGATAAAATTTCTTTTACTTTTCTTTCCGTATCAGATATTACATTTAGTTTTGATTCCAGTGTAACATCTAATGTAGTTTTGATCATGTGTTTTGGAATCTTACCAGTCTCATCATTAATTATATAAAATGATATTTTTTCAAGAACTACTTCATGTGGTAATGTATCCAAAGCATTTGCAGTAAAGAAAACCTGAACATCTAACAAGTTTATGTCATCTGATGAATATTGAATCGTAGTGTTTGGATTAGCAGGATTATAACTTTGTGGGATTGTAATAAACACAAATCCTCCTACATGAGAAGTGTTATTTTCTAAGCCTATTACTTTTTTAATGTCTCTGCAATCAAGTCCTGTTGATTTTTGATGATCTAGTGTCATTAAAGTTGAATGAGATGTTGGTCCATCATTTACAGATACAGTCCATAAGAAAGAGATTTCAGATAATTGTTTGTTAGTAATACTGATATCAGTATTATAATGGCCTGGTCGTAATGGACCATTACCATCTACAATAGAACCGCATACAAATTTTGCTACATATGTTATGTCCTTATTACTATGATCAGAAACTGCTTTGTCTTCGGCAAAAATTGTATCCAGATAAATTGGAGAAATAGCAAGAAAGCTAATAGTGAAAATTAAAATTGCATAATTGTAAATAGAAAAATGGTTCAAGATATAATGTAAGATAATATTATTTGGTTATTAATCTCTGTTATTATTATATAAAAATGAAATTAAATAGTAGTTTCAGATTTGGTAAGCGTGTAATTTTTATTCATGGTCTCAAAAAAGAGAATTTGTGAGATTTCTAATCGCATTACTCTTAATACCATTATTGATTACTCCAGCATTTGCACAAACAAATTCACAGACTTTACCTACAGAGAAAGGAACACTAGATGTCAAACTATCATATGATAAAATCATTCCAGGACAACAAACTAAACTAAATATTGATTTTATCAATCCTCAAACAAAAAAAGTTCAAGAGCATATTGATTATACAATTACAGTTTTAAAAGATGGGGAACCAGTATTTGGACCAATACCACTTACTCATACTTCAGTAGGCTCAGTAAAAATTCCAGTTCCATTTGTTGATGAAGGAGTTTATTCTGTAGAATTTGGAATTGAGGGAATATTATTCCAACCAATTCCTTTAGAAAAGGTTTCATTTGATGTTGCAGTTGGAGAATCTTATGCGCAACCTACAGAGATTCCTAAAGATAATAATGATAATGGTTGTCTAATTGCTACTGCAGCGTTTGGTTCAGAGTTATCTCCTCAAGTACAACAACTTAGAGAATTAAGAGATAATACGATTCTAAATACAAAATCTGGAATGGCATTCATGACAACGTTTAATCAATTTTATTATTCATTTTCACCAACAGTTGCAGACTATGAGATAGAACATCCAATTTTCAAAGAAGCGATTAAACTAACACTAACACCAATGTTAACAACATTATCAATACTAAACTATGTTGATATTGATTCAGAACAAGAAATGTTAGGTTATGGAATCTCTATAGTTTTACTAAATATTGGAATGTATGTCGGTATTCCTATATTTGGAATTCTAAAAATATATCAGTTTAAAAGAAAATAAGGTTCACAGTTGGAATTTCCAGTCAGGTTTTTATTTATGCCAATAAGTATCTGAGTCAATGAAGACTATAAGCTCTATCTTCGTATTATTTGCCATTGTAGCAGGATTAGTTGCAACAACACCAGCTGCATTTGCAGATCATACCGAAGTTACAGTTACTCCAGCGCCAGGATCTGGTGCACCAGGATGTGAAGAGACAGCAGAAGGATGTTTCATTCCAAAAGAAGCAACCGTAGATGTTGGTGGAAAAGTAATATTTTCTAACACAGATACTGCCGCACATACATTTACTTCAGGGGCTGCAACAGATGAAACACCAGGTGAGGTGTTTAATTCCAGTTTAGTAATGGCTGGAAGTTCATATGAATGGACACCAACAACTGCAGGCGAAGTTCCATACTTTTGTATGGTTCATCCATGGATGACAGGATTAATTGTAGTACAAGAAGCAGGAACAGAAGAACATGACGGTGAAGAAATGCCCACAGAAGGTGCAACTGGAATGTTATCTGATGGTACAAAAGTTGAAATCAATGCTTCTGCATTAACCGCAGGTGAAAAAATGGAAATTTCAGTTCACTTTGAAGATTCAGAACATGTCAACTATGACATCATGGTAACACAAAATGGTGAAGAAGTACTAAATGATATTGGTGCACATTCCCATGATGGAAAAGGTATGCATGAAACAGCACCACTTAGCTCATCAGATCCAGTAGAGATCACCATTACCTTCCAAGGCTATGGAATAGATGATCCAAAAACAGGACCTATCGGTGAACAAGTAGTATTCTCAAACATTGTTCCAGAATTTGGAACAGTTGCAATGATGATACTAGCTGTTGCAATCATAAGCATTGTTGCCGTTACTGCAAAATCTAAAGTAATTCCAAGATTTTAGGAATTAACTTTTTTCTATTTTCTTTTTATTAAAGCAACTATTGCCAAGAGTATTGCAGCTGCTGCAATAGATAAACCAAAAATTGCAAAGTCATATGCTGTACCACCGTTAACATTTCCTGAACCATCTTTCATAGAGGAGACTTCTCTTTGTAGTGATGAAATTGCATTTTTGAGTGCAGTTACATCTTGATCTGATGAAGAACCACTAGTTTGAGGAAAGTCCAAGATTGCAGTACTTTCTACGTCTTCAACTGGAATTTGCACATCAATTGTAACTCCATTAATTTCTCCTTTCAAATCCATGATATACGTTCCAGTTTTTGTGGGAATTACAGGCGAGAAATAGTATCCTATTTTTGGATCTGAATTGATATCAATTTTTTTAGAAATGCCACCAAATAAGGCAGTAGCTTCTACATTTTTGAATGCATTTGTAACTCCTTTGTATGAACCGGGAGTATCTCCAGGTTCAGTTATTTTAAAAACAAAATCATTTCTTATACTTACAACTGGAGGTTCAAGTCCCCAACCTACTTCAATTTTGTAAGGCTCTACCTCAACTGTAGTATGGGCAAAAGCTTGAGATGTAAATCCAACAGAAAGTAACAATCCAATTAATCCTAAAATAGCAACTTTCATGACTGTTATTTTATTGTCACATGTTATTATCTTTACGTGAATTGGTACAAACTTCGAATTAAATGAAAACTGTTTAAATTATCAAACATAATCTGAAAAGTAAATGAGTAAATTTCTAATTATTTCACTGCTCATTTTATCAATATCCATTCCATATGCTGCAGCTCATCCATTTACTATGGAGACTAGTCCAAATTCGGCATCAAATGCACAAGTGGGAATTACAGAAATTATCGTTCATTTTTCTGAACCAATTGAAATTGATTTTAGTTCTCTTAAGGTATTAGATAGTAATGGAGAACAAATCGATAATAAAGATTCCAGATATTTTGACGGGGATAATTCCCTAATTGTAACTACACCACCATTAGAAGACGGGGTTTATACTGTAACTAGTAAAGTTCTATCAAAAATTGATGGACATTTAGTGGATAGTGCATTTATTTTTGCAGTAGGTGATATCAAAATTGATGTTGGTGCAAGTCACAACCAAAATGTTTCTGAGCTAGTATTTTTGCCTGAAGCAGGAGCAAGATTTCCAGGAATTGTTGGTCAAACCATTATTTTAGGTGTTGTAATTACTTCAATACTAATCTGGGAAACTCAAAGTAAACAATTAATCAGAAAAGAATTAGATAAACTGGAATCTTTTCATCATGGAAAATTCATGACAATTACAGGTATTGGACTAGTACTTGTTTTTGCATCAAATATTTTGATGTTAGTAGTACAAACCATAAGATTAGAAACTTCAGTTTTGAATGTAATTCAAACTAATTTTGGAAATATGTGGTTAATTAGAATGGCAATCACAGTCACTCTTCTTGGCTTGTGGTTTGGTATGGATAGAAAAAAGAATCTGTCTATAAAAAATAAAATTCCAATGCTTGTAGCTATGCTTGGATTAATTGGAACTTCAAGTTTGATTGGACACGGTGCAGCCAGTGGAGAAACGCCTGCAGTTATTCTAGATTATATTCACAATTTTGTGGCTGCAGTTTGGATTGGAGGCATAATTTACTTTGTATTTACATTATTACCCACGTTTTCTCAGTTGGAGGAAGCAAAACGTGAGAAGATGACTCTTGTTTTAATTCCAAGATTTTCAACTATGTTTATCGTTGCAATAGGAATTGTAATTATTACTGGACCAACATTGATGTGGTTTTTGGAAAGTGATGTAGGTTTGATCACTGAATCAATATATGGGAAATTAATTCTTGTAAAAATTTCAATTGCGGTAATTCTGGTTGGATTTGGAGGATATTTCCAGTTTAAAATTCAAAAAAAGGCTGAAAAGGAGTTGCAATCAGGCTCTATTGCAGTATACAAGAAACTAAAAAGATCATTGAAATTTGATGTAGTATTAGGGATTGCTCTTTTAGGAGTTGTTGCATTACTTGCTAATGGAACATTGCCTGCTGGTGAAATCAAACAGGCAGATGCTCAAAAAATTTCATATGGTTTTAGTACAATAGAATTTTCAGAAAATACAAAATTCAACATAGACATAACACCATTTTCTAGCGGCGCAAACACAATTCTAGTCAAGATTAGTGATTTTGAAAACAAACCATTAAGTGATTCAAATGAAATTAAAGTAAAGATTTCCAATCCTCAGAAAAATATTTCTCAAATAGAAATTCCCATGAAAATTATCAAACAAGAAGAAGATAGACCAGTTGAATTTCAAGGAGAGTTAACATTTGGATTTTCAGGCCAGTGGCAAGTGGAAATAGAGACTCAAAGAAATCAGAGTGCAAATGAATCAATTTTTATGAATTTACTAGTTAAACCAAGATTAACAGATCTTAAAACAGAAATCATAGAATATGAGTTGCCTGAATCTTCAAAACCTCTTTATCCTTTGTATGATGGAAAAAATTCAATTTGGATAAGTGATCCATCTTCTCCAAGATTATGGCAATTCTCACTTGATACACAAGAATTTACCTCATATTCATTTGATGGATTAACTACCATACTACTTACGCAAGATAATCAAGGAAAAATTTGGTTTACTGATACACCAAGAAATCAGATTGGATATTTTGATCCAAGTAATCAGCAGATCACCACAAAAACTTTACCAAAAATAGCACCTGTGATTTATGAGAATACAGCTACTTTCATTCAAGCAGATTTTGATGGAAATATTTGGATTGCAATTACTAACAAAGATGTGATTTTAAAATATCAACCAGAATTTGATACATTTGAAGAGATCAAGATGCCTGTAAGAGAATCACTGCCATTTGCCTTGACAATTGATGATGAGGGGAAAATTTGGTTTACTGAATCAGCTTCTGGCAAAATAGGATTTATCAATCCAAAAAATAACGATATTTCAGAATTTGCACCAGAAAAGCCTCTTGCGTCACCAGAGGCCCTAATTTTTGACGATGAGGGAAATTTGTGGATTGCAGAACATACAGGCACAGCAATTACCAAATTCAATCCAATTCTTGAAACATTTGAGAGAATTGCAGTGCCGGATCAAGAGGCATTACCTTATGGGATGTCATTTGATAGATATGGAAACATTTGGATTTCACAACATGCTATAGACAAGATTGCTGCGTATGATCCAGATAACAAAAATTTGATTGAGATTCCAATTCCAACTGCAACATCATTTGCACAATTTTCAACATCTGACAACAAAGATAATGTTTGGTTTGTTGAACAACAAGGAAACAAATTAGCAATGATAAAGACTACAGAAATTCCCATGACAACATCTCAAATACCAGATGCAGATGATTTTCAACTAAAATATACCGAGATTGCATCGCCATTAATTGCAATGGGCATAATTGCAACATCGTTATTTTTTGTCAAAAGTCTAAAAGATAAAAGAAGATTAAATGAATTAATTATGTCGGGATAATAGTCCAGCAGACTTTATTCCCATGGTACATGCAAATATCCCAATTGTAAATAATACAATTGTTCCTGCTGGTGTTATATCAAAAATATATGAGACTAATATTCCTGCGACTACAGAAAATATAGAAAAACTCATTGAAATTATTACAGTTTGTTTGAAGCCCTTTCCATACATTATTGCAGTTACATTTGGGATTACAAATAGTGCAGAAATTAGTAAAACACCAACTAACTGTATTGAAGTTACAACAGTAATTCCTGCCATAAAGACAATAAGATAATTAATTTTTTCAACTGGGACACCACTAACTTTGGCTTGTTCTTCGTTGAATGTAGAGTAAAGAAGTTGGCGATAGAGTAAAAGAATTACAATTAGAATAATTCCTGTTAGTGATAAAATCAGAATTGTATCATTAACGCTAACAAGTAAGATACTTCCAAAAAGAAAACTGAAAATATCAAGAGTGAATCCCCCAGATAATCCAATGATTACGAGACCTACAGCAATTCCTGATGATAAAAGAACTGCTATAGAGGCATCTCCAGATATGTTGAATCTATCTTTAATTCGTGTCATAATTAGTGCACTAATTATTGAAACACCATATGCAGTCCAAAGTGGATATATTCCTGCCATCAAACCTAATGCAATTCCACCAAATGATGAGTGAGCAATAGCGTCACCAAATAATGAATAGCGTCTTAAGACTAGGAAAAGACCTACTACTGAACATAAAATTGCAATTGCAATGCCTGAGATAATTGCTCTGTGCATAAAACTAAAAGTAAAAATTTCAAAAGTCAATTCTAATGATGATGCATATGTTCCTGCATAGAAGCTTCAGAATATTGTTTTACAAGCTCATCATTTTCAAAGAAATCATCAGATTCTCCATGAAAGAAAAGAGTTCGATTAAGACAAGCTACATGATTTGCTAATTTATTTACTGCATCTAGATCGTGTGAAGACCAAATTATTGTAATGTTTTGTTTGGAGTTTAGTTCTTTTAAAATACTATAAAAAAGATCTATACTTTGTTGATCAATACCTGTAACAGGTTCATCTAAAATCAAAACTTTGGGATTGTTAACTAATGCTTTTGCAATAAATACACGTTGTTGTTGTCCACCAGATAGTTCACCTATTCTTCTTTCACTTAGCTCATGTATCCAAAGTTGCTGCAGAATTTCATCAACTTTATTTTCATCTGATTCTTTTTGTAATCCCATTTTAACAACGTCATTAACTGTTGCAGGAAAGTTTTTCTCAAAGATTGGTTTCTGCGGTACATAACCAATCTCTTTAAGATAGTTTTTTGATTTTCTAATATCAGTACCAAAAAATTTGATTGTACCTTTGTATTTTGTATTAAGATTAAGCATTGCAGCGAAAAGTGTAGATTTTCCTGCTCCATTAGGGCCAATTATGCCTAAAAAGTCACCTTGGTTAACCGTGAAACTAACATCGTCTATAGCTTTTACATCAGGATATTCAATTGTAAGATGATCAATTTCAACTACCTTCAACATAACGCCTCCTTTAGATGATTTAGATTTTCAGTCATTCTAGAAATATAGGTTCCATCATCACCAATTTCTAACGGAGATAAAACCAATATTTTTCCTCCAATTTCATTTGCAATAACTTGAGAAGTTTTAGGATCAGCCATTTCTTCAGTAAAAATAACTTTGAGATTAAGTTGTTTGGCTTTATTAATTACATTTTCTAAAGTCATGGCAGTAGGTTCTGCATGTGATGCAGATGAGGAAATTATAGTGTGTTGGGTAAGATCATATTCGTCTGCAAAATATGAAAAGGCACGATGAAATGCAATGAAGTCATGATTACAACCAGATAATTCATTGTGAATTTTTGAATCAAGTAAATCTAATTCATCTATATAATTTGCAGCATTTTCTTGAAAATATTGTTGATTTTCAGGATCTGAATTAGAGAATGCATTTGCAATATTTTGGACTTGAATTTTTGCAAAAACAGGATTTAACCAAATGTGAGGATCTCCAGATTCATCAACATGTTCTTCATACACTGAAGATTCTTCATCCATATTTTTTATAATAATTCCATTACTTGTATCAACTACCACTCCTTGGTAATTCATTTCATTTAATTTATCAACCCAACTTTCAAATCCAATTCCATTAATTACGATAAGATCAGATTTTTGCATTTGCTGCACATCTTTTATTGTTGGCTCCCAATCATGTGGTTCAATTCCAACTGGAACTAACAATTTTACATCAACTTTTTCTTTACCAACAATTTGTGAAAATTCATGTAGTGGATAAAATGATGCCATAACCTGCAGTTTTGATTCGTTTGTTTTTTTAAATTGGTTTGAATCACTTGAAAAAACAGCAAATGAGATTAGAGGAATTGTAATTACAATTGTAATTATTGCTAGTTTTACTTGGGTATTCACACATAATTTTGATATAAGTTATTAATAACTTTATAAAATGTTAATAATTTTAATTGCTAAACTTATAAGATAATTAATAACAATTATCATTTATGCCAATAGTTTCAATTTCATTGAATCAAGAGATTTTATCAGAATTAGACAAGTTGCAAAAAACTATGGGCTTTTCAGGTAGGTCTGAAGCAATAAGGGCAGGAATCAGAACTTTTGTTTCAGAAGAAAAACAAAAATCTCAATTAACAGGGAATGTTCATGCTATTCTTTTAGTTGTTCATAATGATGAGTTTGATCATGTTGTATCTGGAATAAAACATAATTTTGAAGATCTGATTACAACACATCTCCACAGTAAAATTGAGGGAGAGAAATGTATGGAATTATTTGTAATTGATGGTGATGCAGAAAGAGTATCAATTATTACAAAAGATTTTCAAGTAAATAAAAACATGGATACTGTAAAATTAGTAACATTATAGAATCAATTAGAAATTAGATTTTTTGAAAAGCGATTTCTTGATGCCAAAACAACTACCAATAATGTAGAAGATAGTATCATAATTGCAATAGTTCCAAATTCAGGAGCAACAACAATTCCAAAATCAGTTTCTTGACCTGTATTTCTAATGTTGTCAAATCTAATAATTGTAGGACCTGTTTGATCTTTAGCAAATTCATATCGTTCAAATTCTCCACCAACTTGTGCCATTCCAGTTGTTCTATGAATTTCCTTGCCATTTTGTATAATTACAAAAGTATAATCTGAATTACGTAGTGGTTCTCCAGTTTTACCATCTCTGATTGTAAAGATAAAATTTGTATTTTGTCCAGGTATAATTTCTATTGGATCCCATGAAAGATTTACTTGAAAGTCTTCACTTTTTGTGAATGCAGTTAATGGAAATCCTATAGTTTCAGATCTAGAAAGAGTAAAAGTAATTGTATCAGGTAATGGCTCTCCAGATTTTTGTAGTTGGTTCTTTATGAATCTGAGATGATCCTGCAACAAAACAAAATGAACTATTCTTTCATCATCTTCAGTGTAATCATCGATTGTAACTGATGCTTTAAACAAGTCAATTCCGTTTGCTTTACCTGTATAACTTGGAGATAAAAATTCAGCAAAATCCTTAGGAAAATGTACCTCTTCATGCACTACTGGAATGTGTGACATTTGTTTTTCACTCCAATCAAAAGGCATCTCAAATGTTACTTGTTTAGCAATAGGATTATACTCAAAATTAGAGATATTATCAAAGTATGATTTTATTTTAAACTGAACATCCTGATTTTTGGCATCTTTTTGTAAAAATTCTGTGCTATCTGCAATACTCAGATTTGCATTGTAAATGCCAGAATTTTCAATTATGTTTGTTGGCTCATCAATTGTTCTTACCTCGATTTCAAAATTATACAATCCACCTGAATTGAAAATAGGGCCAGAAATCATAATTGGATTAGATTCTGTTCCATGCCATGCACCTAACAAAGAATCCTGTTCTCCATGAATTGTAATCTCCCCTTCTTGTGTAGGATTTATTTTGATTGGGAGAACTCCATCGGATGTAAAAAAATAGTTTCTAAATATCATTTTATTTTCATGAAATAAACCAATTAGAAATGTAACGTTTTTTGCATTTTCTTTTGTCTCATCTTCAGTTGCTGTAATTGTGATTTGTTTTTCACTGGTTTGCTCAAAAGATATTGGAAGTTCAACTGAAATCGAAATTTTCTTTCCTTGTACATCAACTGAACGGATAGTATCAATTCCTAATCCATGTCCATAAACACTAGATACTGGAAATAGTAAAGATATAGCTATTGCAAATATTCCAAATTTTGATAATAACAATGTAGTTTTATACATTTTAGGGTTATTTTACTGTCAGTAATTCTTGAACTTTTTGAATCAAATCATCCATGGTATTAGCTTCCAGTATTGGTTGTAATTCATTTGGATCTTTGGCTCCAAGTGCAGATAAAGAATAGACATAATCAATTGTAGGCATCTCTGTAGTAAGATAGTATTTTTCTAAAACATGATCTAATGTATGTGGTTCAACAACTTCTGGTAGTGCTTGTCGGATAATTTTATTTTTCCACATATCTACTAGTTTTTCCCATTTGTCTAATGGTACATTGTCATCAATTTCAGGAATTAGTTCAACTTCTGCACGAATGTACATTTTTTCTTCAGTTCCTAATTTTTCATGTAATTCTGAAATGCTTTGGTGGCCTTCTACAGTGTATGGATCATAATTAGAAGGCTGAGCCAATGACGGTGGAATTATTTTATTGATTTTGAATTTATTACGACCAACAGTCTCAATATGTAACTGCATTCCATCTAATTTAACATCTGTACATTTGGTTATCTTTGCAATCGTGCCTATTGATTTTGGTGCAGTCCAACCACTAATCGAGTTATTTGCATCAATTAGACATACACCAAATTGACCATCACCTAACATACAGTCATCAACTAATTGCTTGTATCGTGGTTCAAAAATTCTGAGCGGTAGTTCTTGTCTAGGAAATAATACTAAATCCAAAGGAAAAATTGGTAGAATTTTTGTTTGTGTCAAACTGTTGTTATTTGATATGTCTCTAGATATATGGAATACGCAATCAATTTTAATGAAAAATCAGATTTTAAAATTTAGAATCCATTTTCGTTGAGAATTAAGCCTAATAATGCAGCTCGTGTGTGCTTTCCATATTCAGCTTGCTCAAAATATTTTGCATTTTTTGTATTATCAACATCAGTTGAAATTTCATCTAGTCTAGGTAATGGATGTAAGATAATAGAATCATCTTTCATTTTTTGTAACAAATCCAGTCCCACAACATAACTTCCTTTTACCTTGAGATATTCTTCTTCATCAGGAAATCTTTCTTTTTGGATTCGTGTTACATAAAGAACATCAAGGTCATCGATGTATTCTTCAATGTTAGTAGATTCGGTAAAAGACAATCTCTTTTTTATTTCATAAACAGAATCAGATCTAATTCTTAATGATTCAGGAGAAATTAAATGGACATCAACATTGTAATTTCCAAGACCATATAGAAGAGAGTAAACTGTTCGTCCATATTTGAGATCGCCTATGATTCCTATTTTGAGACCATCAATCTTTTTCTTTTCTTTTCTTATTGTAAACAAATCTTGTATGGCTTGTGTTGGATGCTCTTCTGTACCACTTCCAGCATTGATAACTGGTTTTGAAGAAACTTCAGCTGCAAATCTACTTGAACCATCAAGAGGATGTCGTAATACAAGTACATCAGAATAAATCGACATTATTCTCATAGTGTCTGCAAGACTTTCACCTTTTTGAGCAGATGATGATGAAATGTTGGAAATTCCCAGAGAATTACCACCAACTGATGCCATTGCAGCATCAAAACTAAGACGAGTTCTAGTACTTGGCTCATAAAATAGATAACCCAGTGTATTTCCTTTACAAATCTCCCTTCTTTCTACAGGTTTAAGTTTCATTATTTTATCAGTAGATGTAAAGATTTGTTCAAGTTGAGCTTTGTTAAAGTCCTTGATAGAAATTATGTCTTTTTTATAGAACTCGTTCATTCTTTCAATGATATATACAGGTGACTATACAAAGTATTCTGATGCAAGAGTCCGAACTTATGGTTCGACGAATTAAGGAAGGTACTGTGTTGGACCACATTGACGAGGGAAAAGGTCTTCAGGTTCTAAATGCCTTAAGAATTGATGGAAAGGACGGTAGTCTCATAACTATTGCTCTTAATGTACCTAGCGGAAAATTCAAGAAAAAAGATATCATCAAAGTAGAAAACAAATTTCTAAAAGATGATGATACAAACAAACTTGCAGTAATTGCTCCAAAGGCAACTATCAATATTATCAAAGACTACAAACTAATTGAAAAAAGAAGAGTTGCACTTCCAAATGAGATAGATAGAATTTTCCGTTGTTCAAATCCAGATTGTATTACTAATAGCACTGAACATATCGAATCAGTGATGGATGTAATTGACAAGGAAGGAAGAGTACTCAAATGTAGATATTGTGCAAGAGTATTAGATGTTAACAAACTAAAATATAATTAAATTAAAAATTTTAAAAAATGTATCTTTAGGGCTTATTGTCCCAAGATGATAAACATCATGACTATACCATAGATAGCGATTGATTCAACCATACCTATGAATATGAACACTTTTGATTGCAGAGCTGGGTTCTCACTAATTACTGCAAGACCTGCTGCACCTACTTGACCCAAACCAACTCCAGCGCCACCTGCAGCTAAACCAAAAGCTAAACCGGCACCAATTAGTTTTGAGCCATCACTTGAGCCTCCACTTGAATCTTCTTGAGCATAAGCAACATCTGTCACACCAGCAATTAGAAATGCAATCGCTGTTACAGATAATAATAAAACAAGAGGTTTCATCTATTTTTATTCCCTCATAATTCCATATTTAAATCATGATACGCTGTGAATTAAATTAGATCTAGTGTTTTCTTTTTAAATGATTTCAAATCATTTTTAATTGATTTAGCAAAATTTTCATGATCTTGCTCTAATACTTTCTTGGAATTTTCAACTAATTTTTTAATTTCTTCTTTTGTCATTATTTCCTACTTTCCATCTTTGCTTTCACTTTTTTTAACTTTGCGAATTCTTCTCTTTCTCTTTCTTCAAGAGTTGCAAGAATGAATCGTATTTTTTGTTGATATTGTGGAATAATGACATTTTCTAGTGCGTTTAGTAATTTTTGTGTTTTTTCAAGAGCTTTTGCAAGGCTAAAAATTGAATTTTCATATTCTGCAGCCTTGCAAATTTTTGGAAGTAATTCTTTGATCTGTTTTGCTGCTCTATCTATAGAGGAATTAGTATCAGCAAAACCATATGGCATTGATTTTGTATCTTTTTCAGTAACTGTAAGTGTTGGAATTTTAACATCCACAACTCTTCGTACATGGACATCAACTTGCATTACAGGTGGTGTGGATTCAGCAACAGAATCAACCGTATTAGTTCCTAATGCAAGATATGCCTCATTGACTGATTTGTAAATATCTTGTAACGGATCCCAAATTCCACCTCTTGCTTTGGAGGCTTCTTCAATCATTTCTTCAATATTTTTTAAAATAACTTTACGTTTATCATCTAAAATTTTCTGAACCATTTTAGCAACTTGGCTAGATTTTTTGTATTTTAGAAGTTCAATTTTTGTTGCAGCTACATTCTGTCCAAATGACATGCTGCTAGTTTTCCTGATAGTATTGGTCTACGTATTTGTCTTTAATCTTAGTAATTTCATTCTTTGGAAGTTTTGAAACAATTTTCCATAGGATAGTAAGAGTTTCTTCTATGGTTCTATTTTCATCAGTTGCCTGTGTAAGAAATTCTTTTTCAAATACATCGCCTACATCCATGTATTTCAAGTCAATATCTGTTAATCCTGCTTTGCCTACAATTCCAGCTAGTGCTCTTACTTCTTGAGCTCTAGAGTATGCATCATAAACTTGATTTGAGATTTCACTGTGATCTTCTCTTGTACTTCCTGCACCAATACCATCTTTCATTAATCTGCTAAGACTCATCAAAATATTGATTGGTGGATAAACACCCTGTCGAAATAAATCTCGTCCAAGTACAACTTGACCTTCTGTAATGTATCCAGTAAGATCAGGAATTGGATGAGTAATATCATCAGATGGCATTGATAAAATTGGAACTTGTGTGACACTGCCTTTTCTTCCATTTAACTTTCCTGCTCTTTCATAAATTGTTGAAAGATCAGTATAGAGATAACCCGGATAGCCTTTTCTTCCAGGTACTTCTTCTCTTGCTGCACTGATTTCTCTTAGTGCTTCTGCATAATTTGTCATATCAGTCAATATTACAAGAACATGCATTCCAAGATCAAATGCTAAATATTCTGCAACAGTTAATGCGACACGTGGAGTGATAATTCTTTCAATTGCAGGATCATCTGCTGTATTTAGAAATAGAACACTTCTTTTTAGTGCACCTGATTCTTCAAGACTTCTTCTAAAATATTCTGCCTCACTGTATTGCACACCAATTGCTGCAAATACTACGGCAAAATCATCTTTTGTACCAACAACATTTGCTTGTCTTGCAATTTGTGCTGCAAGAATGTTATGAGACATACCTGAGCCAGAAAATATGGGTAGTTTTTGTCCTCGTACTAGAGTAATCATTCCATCAATAACAGAAACACCAGTCTGAATGAAGTCTTTTGGATATTCACGTTGTTCTGGATTCATCGGTTCTCCGTTGATGTCAATAAATTTATCAGCAATTGGATCTGGCAGTCCATCTTTTGGTCTGCCTAGTCCATCAAATACTCTACCAAGTACTTCTTTTGATACTGGCATTTCCATGAGTTTGCCTACAAATTTTGCACTAGTACCAGAAATTGATAATCCAGTAGTTCCCTCAAAGACCTGAACGATTGCTTTACCATTTCCAACTTCAAGAACTTTACCTAATCTTCTTTCTCCTTCTTTAGTTTCAATTTCTACTAGTTCATCAAATGCTGCATTCTCAACATCATCAACAACTACCAGTGGACCTTTGATTTCTGCAATCTTACTGTATTGAACTCCACCTTTAGCTGTCAATTTGTAACTTTTACTCCTATAATGGATTTGAATTGTTCTTTCATATCAATATCTAATTGATCTAGTTTTGATATTTCATTATCTTTGATATCCATCCTTGCTTTGAGTAATGTAGTAACTATAGACATTGCACGAATATCAGCTAATGATGCGCCTTCTTTTAATGCCTGTTGACCTCTCCTGTTGAATTCAACTAGTAGTTTTAATAATTTGTATTGTTTTTGTGGACTGCAATAAGTATCGACATCATCAAACGAATTCTGTTGTAATAGACCAATCTTTAACATTCTTGCAACTTCAAGAATTAATTTTTCTTCATCAGGTAATGCTTCTGGACCTAAGAGTCTGACAATTTCTTTTAGTGTATCTTCTCTTTGTAAAACACCATAAGCTTCACTTCTAAGAGACAACCAATCACTGTTGATATTTTCACCCCACCATTTTGCAATATCACCAAGATAACCAGAATAACTATTCATCCAGTTAATTGAAGGATAGTGTCTAGAGTAAGCAAGTTTTGCATCCAAAGCCCAGAATGTTTTGATAAATCTCATTGTGTGTGTTGTTACTGGCTCAGTAAAGTCTCCACCTGATGGGGAAACAGCACCAACCAGAGTAACTGAACCATCACGATCAGGACTGCCAACAGCTTTAACACGACCTGCTCTTTCATAAAATTCTGCTAATCTAGATGCAAGATATGATGGATAACCTTCTTCTGCTGGCATCTCTTCTAATCTTCCACTCATTTCTCTAAGTGACTCTGCCCATCTACTAGTAGAATCTGCTACAAGTACAACATCATAACCCATATCTCTATAATATTCAGCAATTGTTACACCAGTGTAGATACTTGCTTCTCTTGCAGCTACTGGCATATTACTTGTATTTGCAACCAAAACTGTTCTATCCATAAGTGGTTTTCCACTACGTGGATCTTTGAGATGTGGAAATTCAACAAGTACTTCAGTCATTTCGTTTCCTCTTTCACCACATCCGATGTAAACTACAACTTGTGAATCAGCCCATTTTGCAATTTGATGTAGTGTAACTGTCTTTCCAGTTCCAAATGCACCTGGAATAGAACCAGTACCGCCTTTTGCGATTGGGAAAAATGTGTCAATAACACGTTGTCCTGTAAGAAGTGGAACTGTTGGATCATATCTGTTCTGATATGGACGTGGTTTTCTTACAGGCCATCTGTGATACATTTTAAGAGGAATTTTTTCTCCATCTTTTTCAGTAGTAGCTAGTACAGTTTCTAGATTATAATCTCCTTCACTTACCATATTTGAGATCTTTCCACCAGGATGATCCGGTGGAACCATAATAGAGTGAACAATAAGGTCAGTCTCTTGAACAGTTCCAATGACATTTCCTGCAGCAACATTATCACCATTACTAACAGTTGGCACAAAATGATATTTTTTTATCATATCTACGGGAGTTGTTGTGATACCTCTGCCAATGAATGAGCCAGAAGCTTTTGATAATTCTTTTAATGGTCTTTGAATTCCATCGTAAATTTGTCCAATAATACCTGGACCTAATAGAACGCTAAGTGGGTTTCCTGTACCAACAACTGGTTCACCTGGTTTTAGTCCACTTGTAGATTCATAAACTTGAATAAATGCAACATCGCCTGTTAGACGAATAACTTCGCCAACTAATTTTGAGTTACCAACAACTACAGTCTCATACATTTTTGCATCAGACATTCCATCAGCCTTAACTGCTGGACCGCTTACCCAAACAATTCTACCTTTAGCTGCCATATCAATTACCTACCCCGAATTTTGTGGCAATTTCTTTCCTTATTAAAGGCTTCAGACGTTGAATTCTTGCATCTAGAGTATTATCAAATTTCATTGCATCGTCTTTAGATTTTACTATAACACCACCTAGACAATTAATGGTTTGCGGAGATAATTCGGCACCGGGATATTTAGATAACAAAGATTGTACTAGGTCTTTATCTTTGGGATTGGTACTAACTATTACTTTAGTTGTAGATAAAATTTTAGTGGATTCATCCAATAGTGTATTCATTAAATTAGAATAGTCACCACTATGGGCTGTATTTGCAATTTGATCTAGTGCTTTTGTGAAAACTTTGTCGATTGCTATTTCTAATGTTAAAAGTTGTTTATTTCTTACCTCAAGATCAGAGCTTCCAATAATCTGTTTTTCGATCTTGCCTGCTTCTTTTTTGCCATCTGAAATAATTTTATCAAATTCTTGTTCAAGTTTAGGAATTGAATCATCTAATGTTTGTTTAGCATCGGAAAATGAATGTTCTAGGTTTGCAAGGATTTCTTTTTCTGTTTTTTCTAGAATTTTATCGATAGATTTGGCTAATAAAGAGTCAGTCAATATGAGGCGTAAATTAATTATAGATTTTAATGTTGTGAAGTTTATGAAATATTTTCTAGTCTTATTTAATATTAGAAATAATTTGTGAATATCTATTGAAATTATTGATTTAAACGTAGAAAGATATTAAAACGTAGTAATAGTCTTGGAAAACGTGACTGTTGCAGAACTTCTAATTGGAAGTGTTATACTTCCAAGAATTGAATCACCAAAAGCAATATCACGCCTTGCAGAATTTGAATGGTTTCATAAATTGGATATGCAAAATGAGACCTTAACTCCTGAAGTTGACGATCTTCTTCTTAGAGCACAAAAAGTACATCAATTCATTGAAGAAATAATCAAAGGATTAGGAATTCCTCTGCGGGTTGGAATAATGGAGATCCTTTTCAAAGGTACTGTGTTTAAAAAGAAAAAATACGAAATTGATGAAATCGAGAATATGATTACTGATCTGGAGAAAACTCCAGATATAATTAGTAAAGCAGCAACAATGTTAGAAGAAAATGCAAATATCAATCGCTCCTTAGAAGAATACAGAACATTAAAGGATGCATTAAAAGTTGCAAACAAGTTGAATGTAGATCTAAGCAATTTTGGTCTGATGAATCATTTTTACGCCAATCTATTTGTGATTAATTCTTCTGATTATGGTGAAATTGAACGAACATTGGAGAATATACCAATTTTTAAGTATGATTTAGAATCGAAAGAAAAATCAGCTATTATAATAATATCGGATTCAGATGACTCAGTTAAAATTCTCAAAGTAATGCGATCTTTCAATTCTAATCCTTTTAGCATTCCTAAAGGATTTCCGCAGATTCCAAGTGAAGCATATTCTTTAGCAGAATCAAAAATAAAAGAGCTTTCAGATAAACAGAAATTAATTTCAAAAGAAATTTCTTCCATTACACGCAAAGTTCGCGGTGAAATTTTAGTAATGCATGAAAATTCTTTTGTAGTAAAAGAAGTTCTTGAAACATTACGTAAGCCAGGTGGTACTAAAAATTTTGCAGTTATACAAGGATTTATTCCAAAAAAAATGGAGAAAAAATTCAAACAAATAACTAACCAATGGACATCAATAACTGAAGAAATAAAAGATCAAGAAATTTCTACAGAGCCACCTACTCATTTAGATAATCCCAGATGGGTTAGAACATTTGAAGTAATTACTGATAGTCAAGGAATTCCTAAACGAGGAGAATTTGATCCAACATGGATGATTGCGCTTATGTGGCCTATCTTTTATGGATTAATGTTTGCAGATTTAGGTCATGGATTATTACTAATGGGATTAGGTCTCTTATTCAAATTCAAGGGACAAGGAAACCTTTCAAGATGGGGAACATTGTTGGCAATATCTGGGGGTGCAGGTGCAATTGCAGGAATTTTTCAGGGTGAAGCATTTGGTTTTCATTTAGAACACTTTGTAGTGTTTGAATCCTTGTTGCATGAAGGAGGTCCACTCCATTCAATTGATTGGCTGATAGGTGTAATCAGTGTAGCAGAGCTAACATTTGAACAAGTAATCATGATTCTTAAAATATCAATTTTCTTAGGAGTTGTTCATTTAGGATGGGCTTTCATTCTACGTATCCATAATTATTGGAGAACTGGTGACAAAGACACAATGATTTTTGAAGCTATTCCCAATTTATTCATGTGGTTAGGGGTATTTGCAGTAATGATGGGAGCAATAGGTTCTGGATATGATGTTATGAATATGTATTCTAGAATTCATACAGAGGCGGTTCCATGGATTACTGTAATTGTTGGAGATTGGGCAGTTGTTTGGTTGGTTGTCAGAATTGCAGTGATTGTCATAATTGCATCTATGGTAATGATGATAATTGGTGGACTAAAACATAACAAAAAACATCCAGATGCTGGAGGAGATATGGTAAGTGTGATAATGGAAGTATTCCTTGGAAAATCAATTGAATGTTTGGCACATACTATCAGTTATGCTCGAATAGGAATTATGCTACTAGTCCATGCAGCATTATTACTTACTGTTAACAAAGCCTACGAATCTATGGGAGGAATTGATTCCCCAACTGCACTTGTACTTATTGTCGGTGGACAAATAGGAATTATGATGATTGAAGGTTTGATTGTTTACATTCAATCTCTCAGACTTCACCTTTATGAATTCTTTACAAAATGGTATTATGGAGGTTCACAGCCATTCAAACAACTAGTTCCAGAAATGGTCTATAATTCATTTTCATGGAAGAATAAAAAATAACAAAATTTCTACAGGTTAACAAATAATACCAAGTGTAAATTAGACTGAACATGTCAAAAGAATTTGTAATAACACTTGTTCCAGCACTTATTATGCTTGGATTTGCTATTTTTGCAATAATAAAAATTAGCTCTTAGTGTTTCTAGTTTTATGTAGCCAAAAAATTCAGTCATAGTTTAAAATACAAAATTAATTACTTTCTATTGGTAGATCTAATTTATTTCCCCATTCTCCCCACGAGCCTAGATATACACGCACGTTTTCAAAACCAAGTTTTTTCAATACAATAAAGGTATTAGCAGCACGATATGCTCCTTGGCAATAAGTTACAATTTCAGAGTTTTTCGGGATATCATATAATTTTGATAATTCCTCATCATTTTTGAAAGTCCCATCTTCATCAAGATTAAGATTCCAATCTATGTTTGTAGCGTGTGGAATATGACCTGCTTGAGCTGCTCGGATTACATTTCCATTGAATTCACCTTGTGATCTTGCATCAAGTATTTTGAGATGATCAAGATTGTCATTTAGATATTCAAATCCAGAAATAATTTCTGGATTAATTTTTCCAGAAAATTTAGCAGGTTTGAAACCATTTGATTTTGTTTCTAGTGGAAGATTTTCTTGTTTCCATTTTTTCATTCCTCCATCTAGTATAGATACATCAGGATGTGAAAAATACATCAGTATCCAAACACCTCTTGCAGCTAGCATACCAGATATCTCATCATAAAATACAACTTTTTTTTCTGGAGTAATTCCAACAAATGAAAAAAGCATTTCAGTTTGTCTGTTAAAATTTTCAATTCCTTCCTTAGTTGTATCAATCCAATGAAATGCAAACAGATCTAGATTTACAGCTCCTGGAATATGACCTTCTGAGTATTCCTTGAAAGAACGGGTATCAATTATTACAATATTGGAGTCATTTAGGATTGAATTAAGATTTGTTGTAGAAATTATCATAATCTAAGAAAATATAACAGATGTAAATTTATTTGGTTTGAATAATAAAAAGAAAAGAAAAGGATTTTTCCTTATTCGTTGACGTATGCTCTTTCTCCGTGCTGTGCCAAATCAAGACCAATCTCCTCTTCTTTAGGAGTGACCCTGATTCCACCAGGCCAAACGGCATCCATTATTTTGAGGATTACAATGCTAACACCAAATGCATAGCCTATTGATATAGCTGCAGCAATGATGTTGATTGCTTGCTGTTCCATTCCTTCTGCAGTACCAGTCCATGCACCAATACCTACACCGGTATCCCAAATGTGTGGACTAGCTAATGTACCAGTCAAAATTGCACCTGTGAGACCACCCATTCCGTGTACTCCCCATACATCTAATGCGTCATCCCATTTACGTGCGTTCTTGAATGATACAGCTGCATAACAAACTGTTCCAGCTGCAATTCCGATTATAATCGAAGCCATTGGACCAACAAAACCTGAAGCTGGAGTGATTGCGACCAATCCTGCTACTGCACCTGATGCAGCTCCTACAATACTTGGTTTTCCTGTATGTGCCCATGACATCAAGACCCAAGTGATAGCAGCCATACCAGTTGCTGTGTTTGTAACAACCCATGCGCTTACAGTGACGCCGTCTACCATTACTTGACTTCCTGCGTTAAAACCGAACCATCCAAACCAAAGCAATGATGCTCCGAGGACCACCATTGGTATGTTGTGTGGTTCCATTGGTACCTTACCAAATCCAAGTCTTCTACCAAGGACTAAGGCACCTGCTAATGCAGTGAATCCTGAAGTAATGTGTACAACAGTACCACCAGCAAAGTCTAACCCGAATGATGGAGATAGGTTTGGATTAAGATCTATTGCGCCTCCTCCAATGTAACCACCGCCCCAAACCCAGTGTGCAACTGGATCGTAAACGAAGGTAGCCCATAGGAGAATGAAGATTATTAATGCGCTGAACTTAATTCTGTCAATTAATCCACCAATGATTAAAGCTGGTGTAATAATTGCGAATGTTGCCTGGAACATTGCGAATAATTGGTGAGGTATAGTATTAGGCCAACCCTGACCACAAACGTCGCCCTCTACCATTGCATTCATTTGGTAAGTCCCTGACCATGTATCTGCACATGGACCTGGTGAACCTAATGGTGCATAATGAGAGACGTCATTGAAGCCAGCATATTGAAGTGAGCCCATGTACATGTTTGCATCACTATCAATTGGACCAAATGCTAGAGAATATCCCCATAGCACCCACTGTACTGATATCAGACCCATAATAATTAGGGTCATACCTAGTACGTTGACAGCGTTCTTTGATCTAGATAAACCAGCATAAAAGAAGCCGACACCGGGTGTCATGAGAAGTACCATTGAAGTAGCTGATAGCATCCATGCTGTATCACCTGTATCAATTTTACAGGGCATCATGGCACCGTCGCCACTATCGTACCAACATTCTTTAGGATTACCAGTGTAAATTCCACTAGTTCCTGCAACGTATCCGTTCATACCATCATTAACATTTTGTGCAAATGCTTGTGACATTGCACCTATTGCTGTAATGGCTACTGCGGCCACAAGTAATAGAGCATACTTGTGGTTCCTAGAATTCATTAAATTATTCGAAGTTGGAAATTATTTAAGGGTTAAAGATGCAAAAATTTGTAAAAATGTAAATTATTATATTTTAGGTTATTCTGATATTATCATAGAAAATGAAAATAATGTCATGGGGTGATTAAATGAAGAAAGGATCAAATACAAAACTCTCCATTTTTGATACATTTAAGATAAAAGGAGAACTTACAGGAGAAGCCAATAGACAACGAGCAATTATTACAATATTGGCCAGTAATGCCAATCCAGCAGAAAGAACAAGAACAGGGATTTCTCAAAGTATTGCAAAGAGACATGGCATTGCCTGGAAAAATATCTATTCTGGAATTTTTCGAGATCTAGATGAAATTTTGATCCCTTTGGAAATTGCTGAAGAAGGTGGAAGATTACCTCTAAAACGTGGTCCAAAAGCGCTTCAAGAAAAGGGAATTCCATATTATCATTTAACAAAAAAAGGAGTGCTGGTTGCGTTATCGATAAGCGAGGTCAAAAATAGAGAAAAGTTACTTGAAAAGATTTTTTCACAATCAGATTCAAAGGAAAAAGAGTATGAGAGAATCATTAAAAGTCTATCAGAGACTAGTCCAAATTTTACATATTCAATTTTTCAAAAATATGTCAAGGCATTTTGTGATAATAAAATCAAAGATTTACTCCCATTTGATCTCTCAAAACTTAAGGACATTTCTGATGAGTCTTTAATAATTCAAAAGGAGATTTTGGAGGCTTTTTTAAAACTATCAAAGCAAGATAAGGAAGAAGCAATTAGATTTCTCAATGAAATTACTTAAAATATCATGTTTTTAGAAAAGAACGCCAAACATTAAAATCGGTTATCTATTGAGATTTATCTAAATGGGTGGATCAAAAAATGTCTATGCCTCTGTAAAATCATATAGTAAACGAGGTAAATTATTAAAAAGAACTGATTTTCAAACACTAGCAGAATCAAGAGATCTTGATGAATTAATGACTAGGATCAAAAATACAATTTATGGTGATTCTATAATAGAGGTACAAAAACCATATACATCACAAGGTATTGAATCGGCTCTAAGAAGTCATCTAGCAGATACACATTATTCCATTGCAAAATCGGTGGGTAATTCTGGTGTTTTAGACGCATATTATATGAAATTCATTGTTTCTAATTTGAAAACAATTCTGAAAGGAAAAATATTAGGAAAGTCCCAAGAAGAAATTGAAACTCACGTAAATCTTCATGCTGAGGAATTAATCAAACAAAGAGATATTGTCATCAAGGCATTAGTTGCAAAAGATCTTGAAGAAGCAGTTGCAAGCTTGAGTTCAGTAGAATTTAGCGAGGAGATCATAAAGGCTGTAGCATTATACAATGATAAAAAAAATCTACAAATTTTTGATACATATTTTGATAAAATTTTATATCAACATTTAGCTAGTTCAATGAAAAGTTATGCAGACAATGATGCAACCAAAGTGGTTGGAATGGATGTTGATTTTTACAATATTCTAAGTGTAATTAGAGGAAAATTCTGGGGACTGCAAGAAGACCAAATTCAAGACTTGATTGTTTTTCAAACTCCAACTGCCAAAGATCTACTTGGAAAAATGATAGCAGCCCCAACAATAAGAGATGCATTCAATGAATTGTCCAATACAAAATACAAAAATTTGATTCCTCAGACTGAAAATGAATTAGATGCAATTGCTGAATTTGAAAGAGCCTTTGAAATGGCAATTTACCAAACAGCATTAAGGTCTTTTACGAAAATGTTTAGCTTTGCAACAATTGTAGGGATTACTAAATTAACTTCATTTGAAGTCAGAAATTTGGCAGCCATTGCATTTGCAGTTGAGCAAAAAATACCAACGGAAATCACCATGTCAAAGTTGATTCTGGAAGAATAAAATTCTAAAAATGATCAGATTTCCAAAGAAAAAAACTAAAATTTCTACAGAGATTGTGACTAAGACAATTTGGATTAGTACATTTTTGGCTATGATTCTATCATTGCCTCCATTGGGATTATTTCTTGGAATCTATTTTCTAACAGGAAATCTCATAATAGGTACAATTGTAGGTTTTGGAGTCCATTTTGTAACATTAGTATTTTCAAGTAAAATTTCAAAATTTCTGATTAATATTATGAGTTAGTCTATAAGGATGGATTGTTAAGTGATTTATCATGATGGGCGATAGAGATTTTCGAAGTATAGTAAAAAATGCAGTAGACTCTATTGGAAGGGAATTAGAAATTGAAATCGATGCAAAGAACATCAAAACTATTCATCTCAAAGAAGTGGTTCAATGTCTAAGACGCTCATATTATGATAGAGTTGATTCCAAAGAAGTTGAAAGGAGAGGTTTCAATGATCTTCTTTCTGGTATGCTTCGAAAATTACAATATGGTAGTAACCCAAAAGAATTTGCAATTGACGATATCAAATTAAGAGGACAGGTAGATATGATGGTAGATAATTCCATTATTTTATTTAGACCTGCTAATACTAGTCTAGAAACACCTCTAGCAAATGATCTGCTTTACCTTAATGCTTGCATGTGGATTTATGATAAAACAGATGGAATAATTATTTACATTACTGGAAATAAGGAAGAAATTATGTTTTCACTAACGCGAGATAAAAAAATGTTTGAGGAAGTTATCAGAAGAGTCAGAGTCCTAAGTGATCTTCTTAAAGAACAAAAAACACCAATTTTAGAGCCATCTAATGATTGCGCTGATTGTCAATACTATCAAAGATGCTTTATCACAAAAAAAAATACCAAACAGGTGTCATTATCTGAAATGTTAGGTCTAAGCAAAGACTAGTAAGATAAATGAAAAATATTGTAAGGAATAATTTCCTTTGGTTAATCTAGTGGTTCTGGATGTCCTTTACCACGAAGTGCAAAACACACAACTGCTAGTGCAATTGCTACTCCTATTGCCGAGCCATATGCGGCTATTCCTGCTTCTGCCATTTGATAAAAACCCACTTCTTAGGCTTTTATAATTTTGTCAATATTTTTCCCCTAAAAACAAATTATCATAATTTATGATTTTTATGATACAATAAGCAAATTGTAACATTTTTAGCTATTTTACAAACTCAAAATGGAGTTCATTTTCTTGCCCACTAGTCATTGAGCTTTGATTATAGAAAATATCTCCACTAACTCGCCATTTTGCAGTATTACTTTCAAGGGCAGACCACAATTCAGGAGTATTACCTGTATTTTTCAATACTATTTTGTCTTTCAAAAGAATTGAGTTTTCACCAAGAAGTACATAATAGTCAGAACCAAACTCTACCATTCCTTCTGGTCTACTACCAATTTGACCACCTGAAATTTGTTTTTCGTTAGAAAATCCAGTTTCAAATAATTGGTAATCCATAACTTGTACAAGTATAGAGCTTGGATTAGGATTACTAAGTTTGAATGTTATCTCGATTATAGCATCTCTTTTACCTGCTTCAATTATTGAAATATCTTCTAATTCAACAGATATTGGTTGTATTTGTTGTGGGGCTTGCGGTATTTCTTTAGTAATATTTTCTTCTGATGTATGACTAACAAAGGATGATCCAGATAAAAGAATTACACCCAAAGCCGCAGCTAATCCTATAATTGCAACAAAAACAAAGATTTTGGAATTCACTAGATTGACTCATTTTTTAGATATCTTAAATGTTGAGGGGGATATAGACAATAGGATTTTTGTAGCCCATACTACCACTCTTATGAAAATAATCACTAGACTTTGAATGTCTGTATATCTCTACAAAAACTCATTTTTAATATTGATAATCTCTTTTAGTATCACTTCGTGATAACCTGATGGATCCATGCTAACTAAAATCAGTCCATTATTATCAAGTGGGATAGTAATTCGTTTTACTTTTTCATACACTGCCATTGCATAAATTGGCTGGCCTGTCTTTTTTGATAGTTTTTTACGAGTTTCCCATCTTAATATGGCATCGTTCATAGATTCTCTAGTTTCTTCTGTAGTCAAAAAACATTGTAGTCCTTCACGCATCTTTTGATACGTTCTATTTTCATCAATAATTCCAACATATCGAATTTTTTTATCAATCTTAAAAATCTCGTTGCAAAAATCCTCATGATCCCTCATTTCTCACTCACCCTTTCTATCTCAAAAGTAATACATGATTCATCTATTGTTTGATTCTTTATTATATGTCCTACATCAACTAAAGCAGAATTGATCAACCTGTAAAGATACTCTGAAAAATTCTTTCCAATATTATGATTTATAACATATTTCTCGATATGAAAATCAGTAATATGTCGAAAAGGAATACTGCATGCATCAAGCCACATATCAATAACAGATAGTATATTTTTGATATTGTTCTCACCATAAATAAAAACAGCCGTTTTTTTTAGTTTGTTGTGCATATTTGAAGTCATATTATTAATTGCAATGTCATCTGCTTTTTCAAATAATATTTGCAATGATGATTTAGTTATCATAATATAATGCATATCGTCAGTAAAACGATACCAATTAACATGTTTTGAGATAATCTGGCGACCTAATGAATTTACAGTTATATTTTTAATTTGACTTTCTGTATTCAGACTTGTTTTCTCATCTTCATATAGTCTGATAGATAAAATGCTAGTTTTTTTCAATTTTATTATCTCTTAATGTTTTCATAATATCATTATACTCATTAAAATTTAAAAACACTAGGTATTTTTTGCAATAATTTTATTGCAATGCAATTTTCAAAAAATATTCCAATTACGAAAAATCATTTACTTAAAAATATAAGAAAAATATTTAATGAAAAAAGAGATCAAATTAATTATAAAGTTGTACAATTATTTGATGATCAGTTATATCTACGGTATATTTTACCTTATAACTGTCGAATATACTACGGAAATATAAAGAAATTAGTAAAGAGAATTTTTTTCCAGCATTATGCATTATTGTAATTCCTTTATAATCTTCATTTTCGTTTGTTTGAAAGTCAAATCCAGAAGATTTGGCCCAAAAATTCAACGTGGAAAAAAAAGCATCTGCAGAAGACTTACCTGTAATACCAAGGGTATAGTCCAAAGCTATAGTTTTTTTTGCAAATTTTTTACTATGTTCTATAATTTGTTCATCTGAAAGTTCATTTAAAATATCAACGAATGCTTCCACTGGAAACATGAAAAGACGATTCTTTATGGAATGTGTATACCAATTCGCATGCATGAAAAATATCTTGTGAACTAAACTATTCAAGCTTATTTGTTCATGTTTTGCATCATCTCTTAATGCTTTTAATAATTTTGAATCTATTCTAAATGAGACAGTCTCATTTTTGTCTGGCATATGTAATTTATAACGAAGTGATATTAGTTATTTTCCTTAAATGTTGAGATAGTTATTATAATATTAAAGAGTAAAATTAATCATGCAGTATTTTCAAGCTGTACAGCAGGGAAAACAAAGAGCTAGCAAATCACAAATGAAAATGTTTGAAGTTGCAGGATTTGGAATGTTAACATTGACTACAAAAAAAATTGATGGTAAATTTCATCCAGTTGGAGAAGAGGATTTTGTTGCAGTAATTAATTCACCTGATGGATATGTTGTCATATTAGCAGATAAAGATGGATTTACAAAAGCTCAATCAAAGTCACTAGAAAAAAAAGAGGCATTATCAATTTATAAGAAATTAAGAGATTCTGGAATTCCAGAATATCCTGAAAAAGATATTCAGATTTGGTCAGAGCGACGTCCAACTGTGCAAAACGAAATTTCTGAGTAATTATTTTGACGGTAGAACTATTTCAGTTCCCACATCCATACCTTTGATTGCTTTTTCAAGTGTTTTTATATCAGCTTGTAGTATTCGTGTCTTTATTTTAGAGCGTTCAATAATTTTTAGAGCTACTATATCCATCAAATCATAACCTCCTGCAAGAGAATCTTCATGAACAAGCATGTTTCTTAAATTCTTGAGTTCAATTCGTTTGAATTTTTTTGCGTTTTTGAATTTGTTAGGGTCCCTATCATAAACACCATCAACATCTGTGGCATTGAGAAATTGTTCTGCATTGATTTTTTCAGCGATGAGGGCTGCAGTTCCATTGGTACTTTGTCCAGGATGTAAACCGCCTGTAACTACAATCAAACCATCATCTACTGCATGTCTTACTTCTTGTAATGTTGTTGGTGGATGAGAATATGCTTTATTTTTTAGAGCATAAATCAAGAGTTTTGCATTTAGTCTAGAGATTTCAATTCCAAGTTCATCCAGTGTGGATTCGTCAGCTCCTGAAGATCTTGCATGAGCAATGTAATGTCTGGCAATATTTCCGCCACCTGCAATAATTATTGGTTGGCATATCTTACTAATCTTGACTAGAAATGAGGCGTAATCTTTGAGCATTTTTGCATTATCCATACTAAAAATTCGTCCTGAAAGTTTGATGACGACTCTTTTTTTCATTATTTTAAACCACCGAGGATTGATTTTGCGGCAATTTCAACTTTTTTTCTGTTCTTTTGATGTGTGTATATTCTAAGAATATTCATAAAACCAGATATTGCTGAAACTACAGGAATTTGTGATATAGGCATCTCTTGAGCAGTTGATTTTCCATTCTCATTTGTAATCAAAATGATATATTTTGATTCATTTTTTGATGGTGCAAGTGGAATTGACGGAGTAACGGAGCTGTCAACAAAAATTTCACTTTCATCAACTTTGGATTTTTTTGATATTGACGTTCTTAGCTCGTTAGTTCTAGCTTTTCCCAAATTAGTTCTGCTAGTTAAAATTCGTTCAAATACACATTTTAACAATTTTCTGTTTTGATAATCTTCAGCAAATTGCCTAGCACGCTTTAATTTAGATGATTTTGATGAAATGAGTTTAGATAGTACGTATTCGTCTGTAAGTTTTACATATTCATTAATGTTAAAAGAGGTAAAACCAAACTCATCATCAGATAATCGTAATGCTTCTAAAAGCATAACTTCTGCGGCTCTTACTGTTTTATGAAAATATACTGCCTTGAACATTTGATAACGAGAATGCATCATAGATTCAAAAGAATATAGTGCCGATCTTTCTAGAGCAAGTTTTTTCTGATGTACGTCTAGGGATTGTGTTATTCTTTTGTGATCAATTTGTGCATGTTCTGCACCAGTAAAATAACCATCCCTTAACAAGTAATCCATCATATCAGCACTTAATGCTCCTGAAATAATTTCATTCATGTATTGCAATTTTGAATCACCAAAAGCTACTTTTGTGATGAGTTTTTTGTCATAGCCATTTTTTGACAAGCTATCACCAATTTCAGATTTTAAAATAATTTCTTTACCAAAATCTTCATGGGAGAAGTTCTTTTGTTGTATAACCTCCTCAAAAAGATGTGAAAAAGGTCCATGACCTATATCATGTAAAAGTCCTGCAAGTCTCAAAACTTCTATATCATATGATTTCAAAATTCCTTTTTCATTTAAAGCCTGACCAGCTTGACTTGCAATGTGCATAACACCCAAGGAATGCTCAAATCTAGTATGCTGTGCTGCAGGATATGTTAAATGAGCGCCAGAAAGTTGGCGTATTCGCCTTAGTCTTTGAAAGATAGGAGTATCAATTATTTTTAGTTCATGATCATAAACGCGAATAAAATCGTGTATTGGATCAACTATGTCTAGATAATTTTTTTTCATATGCCTATTTTCTTTGTAAATACTTGCAAAATATCTTTATGGATTTCTTGTTTTGGTTTTGATGCATCAATAATTTTCCAGTGTTGATTCTTTGCGATAGTTCTATAAATTTTAGATATTTTTCTCAGGAATTCTTCATTTTTTTCAAATTTATCTCTATTAGTTTTTTTTCTATGAAACGATTCTCTTTGAGTTACGTCTAGTAAAATGACAAGATCAGCCTTTGGAAGTCCGGCATCTAGATTTTCTAACCATTCACGTTTCATTCCGTTTGCCAAACCATAGATTAGATTAGATTGATAGTAGCGATTCATTATCAAAACAGAATTTTTTGATTGAGCTGCTAAAATTTCATTTAATTTTTCCCATCTATTTGCAGCTAAAAGACAGTGAATCACTTGGGGTGGGAACTTTCTTTTGCCATTAAGATATTTTGCAATTTCTTTTCCTATAGGTGTCTTATAATCAGGAAAGCTAAAGGTAGCAGTCTTGATTTTTCTTTGTTTTAATGCTTTTGCCAATAATGCAGTTTGAGTTTTCTTTCCTGCTTGGTCTCCGCCCTCAATAACAATTATCATAAGTTACAAAACCAGAGAAATTAATTGATTAAAAATCTATCAAGGTTTATAACCAAAAATTAAGCACATATCTCAAAATGGGACTAGTAAAATCCATGGCAAAAGAAATGATAAAAGAGATCGGGAACAAATCAAGAGAATTTTACGAGTTTGTTTTACCGCCTGTAGATATGTATCTAGATAATGAAAAACTAACATTATTAATTGACCTGCCAGGATTTACAAAAAAAGACATCAAATTATCACTTGATGGAAATATTCTCTCCATTCAGGCACACAAAGAAATTTCTGATGAAAAAAATCAAAACATTATCTGCAATCAAAGACCCAACATCATAGATAAGAAAATTAGACTACCAATTGATCTTAGAGAAGAGCAAGTAAGTTCTGCAAAATATGAACATGGTGTGTTAACAGTTACGATTTCTGTTAAAAAACATGGAAAAGATATTTCAATAGAATAATTAACGCTTTCTAAAAATTGCAAAGATACTCATTATTATCAGAGAAGATATCATTCCAGTAATTCCTAGTGATTCATTAGATGTATACAAAACAGTAGAACCTACAAATATTGCAGATGAGAGAATACTTCCAGAAAGTAAAATATTAGATTTTGGTTTAGCGTTTAAGAGTTGAATTGATCTGTTTTCATCAATAAATTTTTTGAGTTCTGGTGCAATTGAGATGGTAGCGTCAATTGATTTTGCAAATCTTTGAAAAGAATATTTTAGTTCTTCAATATATGCATCTTTGATCAAATGTTCTTCTTCTAAAATTTCTCTTAGAACTTTAACAAATTTAAAATCAACTTTATGTGTTTTGTATATTCCTTCTATGATTGATGCCATTCTCATGTATAATGCTAGATTCTTTGGAAGAACAAATGGGAATTTGCTCATTGTTTTGTTTGCAAGTTCCATCAAACTTTGTACTTCCATTTCGTCTGGTTTTTTTCCATGCATTGCACGAACAGCCAGTTCTATTCCTTTCTCAATTACTGATCGGTTAAAATCAGGAGTTAGCATTCCAAGGTCAGCCATTGCATTTACAGTTCTTGGGGGATCTTTCTCAACTAAGGCAAGATAAAGTCTGATTAGTCTTAGTCTAGTTTCATTGTCTAATCGTCCAACCATTCCATAGTCATAAAGAATAAGTTTTCCATCATCAGTTACTGAAATGTTTCCAGGGTGAGGGTCTGCGTGAAATAATGAATGGCGTAAAAGCATGGTAAAAAAGACCTTGTGAACATCAACTACTAGTTTCTGCCTGTCAATTCCCTTCTCATCAAGTGCTTCAATATTGGTGATTTTGATGCCAGGAATGTATTCCATGGTAAGCACGTTTTTTGAAGAATAATCATCATAAACTGAAGGAATGACTATGTTGCTTTTTTTCATATCATGTTTAATTTTTTTGAGATTTGCTGACTCGATGGTATAATCCATCTCCTCATGAATTGTTTCAATAAATTGAGAAAGCATCGCTCTTGCAGAAAAACGCAAGTTTGGATCTACAAATCTTAATGCAGTTGGAAGAATTTTTTTTAAGACTTTGAGATCCTCTTCAACAACTTTTTCAATACCTGGTCTTTTTACTTTAACAACAATTTCTTGGTTAGATATTCTTCCACGATAAACCTGACCTAAAGATGCGCCAGAGAGAGGATTTGGATCCAGACTATCAAATTTTTTATTAATTGGTCCTAGATCATTTTCTATTATGAGTTTTACCTGATCAAATGGAGCTGCTGGAACATTGTCTTGCAGCTTAGCAAGTTCTTCCAAGTATGGTTGTGGTAAAATATCAGCTCGTGATGAAAGCCACTGTCCCAATTTTATGTAAACGGGTCCTAATGAAATGAAAGTATTTAGAACTTTACGTGCGTTCTTACGATATTTTTCTAGATCAATATCCTTGCCCTCTTTTTTTACCCATTTTCTCCTATCTTTTCGTAATGCCAAAATTGAAGGAAGTAGTTTAATGAGTATCTTAATTGTTCTTGCAGTAGACATGTTTACTCTAAATAATTTCTAATTTTTTTAGTCACAACATATCCAACATATCCTGCAATAATAGAAGAAAGAAGTGTATCTGTTACAGTTGATTTTTTTGTTTTGTTATTATTTAGAAATTTTTTTGCAATTTCTGAGCCACCTATAATTGAACATGCCAACCCAATCAAAACTTCTGGAGCATCGTAAACTAAATGACCAAGTGGATTTTTTCTAGGATCAATTTTATCTGTATGAACTAGAAATTTATCGTCATATTCTCTAATGTGTAAATTACCATATCGAAATTGTTTTTTTGCACCATTTTTTTGTCCAAGCGTAGTTTCTTCCGCTCCTTCAAGCATAAATTCCCGTAATTCCTTTGGTACTTCAATTTCATCTCTTGGCATGAACGCAAGATCCATTATTTGCTTATAATCTTAGCCATAACAAAAATAGGAAATTAGTATCTTTTTCATGCTTGGTTAGCGAGAATTTATTTTTTAGATTTTGATTCTTTTATTCTATCCTTACCAAACAACACAAAACTTGTAATGAACACAATCAACATAGAAATTCCAGTAATGTAAGCATAGTTGAATCCGATTCCAGGATGATCACTTTCATGATAAACGGAGATCACATATGTAGCAACAAGTAAAATTACACCAATAATTGTTAGTTTTTGATGAATTTGCAATAATTTTGATTTCTTTTCTATGTATATGAATTTAGGAATTACAAAAAAGATTCATAGAAATGGTGTTGTTATGAATCCTACTATACATCCTGCTAGAAAGAGAAATGTACTTTTTGACATGCCTGATTCACATTGTCTCAACATAATCATATAACAATAATGCAAATGTTCCAAAATAGGGAATCAGAAATTAAATGATATTACGGTTTTGATTCTGTCGTAGAGAGTTTCTTTATTACTTGTTCAAGTTCTGCTTTGTTATCATTAATTACACGTTTTAGTACTTCAATCTCTTGTTTGAGTTGTTCTAAATGGACATCATCAGAGTTGGCCATCTTAGCTTCCAACTCAGAAAGTAACTGTTGATTATATTGATTAATTTTTTCTAGTTCTTCTTTGTAGTTTTGCAATTTTTCGTATGGATCAGATTTTTCAATAATTTGAACATAGTTCTGATTAGTAAGATAACCAAAAGAAATTACAATAGTTCCTACAACTAGTACAGTAATCAATACAATAATAGTTAATCTCATTTTGAATCAGTTCTAGTTTTTTATTATTTCTAATTTAAAATTTGATTCTTAGCTAGCTGGAATTTTTGATTTTTTACGCCTACGAATCATATAGATTCCTATTGCTACTGCCACCACTATTGGAGTAATGATTAGTTGTAAATCATTTCCAGATTCAGTTTTTGGTGGTTGTGCTACAAATATTGTGGCATTCTGTGTAAGAAATATCTCATCTCTGAGACTATCTTTGTATCTTACAGTAAGTTTAATGTCATGTTCCCCATATCGTGGTTCACCATCAAATTCTAGTGGAATGTTAAATGGAACTGGAGAATCAATTTCTACTTCGTCAATAAATTGAGTCTGTTTTTTGATGTTTGAATTATTTAATGGTTCAAGAGTTACAAAACCAAATAAGGCATTTTCATTTCCTTCGTTAATTATTTCTCCAACAACCATTTGTGTACCAGATAATTCAATTACTCCAATATCATATATTGTAAGATCAATCAAACCTCTAATGTAAAAATCGACAATTTTAGAGATAATTTGCAGATCACCATGTGCATTATAGTATCTAATAGATAATGGAATTCGTAAAGTGTCTTCTTTGAGAGTTTCCGGAACATATACTGTAGCGGTGAGATATCTAGAAGATTTAGGTTCGATATTTCCAACATCCCAATTAGATTCTAAAATTACCACATTTTCTACATTGGTAGTTGATGAAGAAGTTGATGCAAGTTCTGTTTGAGTATTTGTAGCTACAATATCTACACTGGAGATTGGTGCAGTTCCATCATTTGAAATCTCAATTACCACGTTATTTGATTTCAAAGATGTAAGAAATGGATCTAATGCTTTAACATTGATTATACTGTCTCCAGTAATTTTGAAGTTAAAATCAGAAAAAGCAGTTCTTACTCCAGATTCTCTTAATCTAGAATAATCTACTTTAACAGTACCTGGATATTGTTGAATTCGAATATTTTTATCAATATTAACATAAAATGTTAGATGGAAATTATCACCTGCCAAAGAATTAGAATCACTATCAGCAATGACTAGCGAACCAGGGCCATCTGCTGAGGAAAATCCAATAGGAAGCGATAGTTGTCCTTTGATTCCAGTGATATCTTGGGTTCCTACATTTGCAAATACTACTGTAAATGGTACATTTTCATCACCGGGATCAATCTCAATTTTCTCATCAATAGTTCCAAAATAGGCATCAAGTAATTTGACATCTCCAAATTCTCGTTCAAATGGAGACTGACCAAAACCGCCTGATTTTATTTGAGCAAATGAATTATCAATGATTGATGGAATAAGAAATAATATCACTAATGAAAATAGAATTTTATAATTTATCATGCTAAAAACCCCATCTCAGACGGTAAATTTCCTTCAAATGCTTTTCCATCTTTAATTGTGATCACCCTATCAACATCTCCAAATTGATGTTGGTCGTGGGTAACAACAATAAATGTTTGATTTAGTTTTTTTGCCATTGATTTCATCAATTGAACAATTATTTCTGCAGTTACAGAGTCAAGATTTCCTGTTGGTTCATCAGCTAAAACAATCGAAGGATTGTTTATCAATCCTCTGGCAATTGCGGCTCTTTGTGCTTGTCCACCTGAAATTTTATTTGCTCTTTTGTTAATTTGATCAGCTAATCCAACTGCTGTTAGTAATTCTATAGCATTTTTTTCTGCAGAATCATTGGTTCCTGCAATTTCTCTTGGCAATAATACATTTTCAAGGACAGTTAGATCAGTTAAAAGATTTGAGAATTGAAAGATGAATCCTAATTTTTTGTTTCGAAATGATGAGATTTTATCATCTGTTAGATTTGTTGTATCTATTCCATCAATGAAGACCTTACCATTTGTTGGACGATCTAATAGTCCTATCATGTTAAGTAAAGTAGATTTTCCTGAACCAGAGCTGCCTACAATTAATACAAATTCTCCTTTTTCAATTGAAAATGAGACATTATCTAATGCTTTTATCTTATTTTCATCTGTTCCGTAAATTTTACTCAAATTACTAATTTCAAGTACTTTAGACAGTTCTCATCGCCTCCACTGGTAATAATTTAGTTGCTCTATACGATGGATATAGTGAAGCAATTATTGCTAAAATAAATGATAATACAGCAGTCTGGATGATTTTTTCCCAATTGTAGCTCACTTCCAGTGGGAGGCTGTTATTGAATGACATTTTTGTTTCCTTTGCATAAAAGGTATAGCCTAAACCTGCTGCGGTTCCAACTCCAGCACCAATTGCACCAATTATCATTCCCTGAAAAATAAAAATAATTAAAATATCTTTTCTTGTTGCACCTATTGATCTCATTACACCTATTTCTCTAGTTTTTCCATTAACTAACATCATTTGAATTGTAACAATAGCAAAGGCTGATGACATCATTCCAAAATATCCAATCATGTTTATCATTGCAATACCAGACCTAAATCCTGCTAGTTGTTCTTCAGCAGATTCTTCTATTGTTTCTGCAAGAAAATCATCGTTAGGAAAAGCAGCTAAAAAGAAATTTTTTACATCACTGGCTTTTGATGGATCGTTTAGTTTTACCATAATTGAACCTGTATCACCATCTCTATTCATTAAATCACGTAAAGTATCAATGTGAACAACTACACTATAATCAAAGCCTTGACCACCAGGGGATTTTGCTATTCCAGTAACTACAAGTCTCTTGATTTGATCTTGTCCATATCTATCAACAATCTTTACTTTTAGACTATCACCGACTTGAGCACTTCCAAGATCTCTTGCAACATTTGAACCTAATACAATAGAGTTTCTTGAAAAAACATATTTTCCATCAGATACAGTTTCATGAACAGTAGAAGCTCGAATATCTCGTAATGGATCAACTCCGACAATAGGAATTCTTGTTTCTTCATGTAATGTACCAAATTTTGTCATGTTAATTGATGCCGTCGATGACAACCGCGGAGTAGCCGCTTCTACATATGGAATTCTTTCAAACCAATTAACTAAGGCTTGATCCGATTTATCGATATAATCTTCCTCATCTGTAATTAGAACATCACCGTTTCTATAATTTGAAATATCTCTAACAATTGCATCAAACAAACCCTGAAAAATTACAAAATTAACATGAATTACTAAAATTCCAATTGTCACGGCTAAAACTGCACCAATGAGACTTCCCTTTTTGTTAAATAGCATTCTTTTTGCTAAACGCAGTCGGTATTCCACAAGAGAATTATAAATAGTCTAATATTTAATGTATTTTATGTATAATACTAATATTATAGACAATTTTATATTTTATTAGTAACTTACAAACATTATGAAGATAGTTCAGGTGATAGATTGGACAATTTAGATATCAAAATTCTAAGCAGGCTCTTGAATAATTGTAGAGAATCAGATAGACAGATTGGAAAAGAATTAGGGATTTCAGGAGGTGCCATTAGAGCACGAATTAAAAAAATGCAGGACAGGAAGATAATTGAGAAATTTACCATTAAAGTTGAGCCACCAGTTTTGGGATTTGGTGTTTTGTACATAGTAGTTTCAGGTCAAAACATCAAAGAGATTTTAGAGCAAATTAGCTTGGTTGGAGAGCCATTTTTTGTTGTACCATGTGTTGGTGGAATTACAGTTTGTAGTATTGTAGTAAAAGAAAATTTGCAACAAAAAATTATACTTGCAAATAAATTAATGGAAGATGTTAGAATATTATCTATTTTTGAAGCAGAAAATCCAGGATTTACTTCTAATTTAACTAAAACAGATTTAGAAATTCTAGAGATATTGATAAAAGAGCCAAGACAAAAAATTGAAAATATATCAAAAAATACAGGATTATCCACAAAAACTATTACAAGATGTATTGATAAACTACAAGAAAATGATGGTATTAAGTTTACAGTAATTTATGATCCAACAAAAATCGAGAATTTTATTCCACATGCTATACTTGCCTGGATTGAAGGGGATCTTAGAGAAACGCTAGAAAAAATGAATGATGAGTTTCATGAGTCATATATGCAGATACCGTTTATTGCAAAAAATCAAATTGTATTATTTATGTATAGTCACGATATATTTGAAATGGATGAATTAACTCAAAGAGTTAGAAATATGGATAATGTAAGATCTGCAGATCTATTTATTCCAAAAAATATATCTTTTCCATTAAAATGGTTAGAACAAGCTATTAATGATGCCAAGAAATCATCTACGCTTCATCTTTCATATCAAACAAATTAAATAATAATAAAATTGAGAATTAGATATGAAAAAGAAAAAGATCTATGAAGGTAAAATTTTAGGTCTGAGTGTTTATGATTTAGTAATTGAGGGTAGAAAAGTAAAACGAGAGATGATAGAGCACAGAGGGGCAGCCGCAATGTTAGCACTTGATGAAAATAATAAAGTAATTCTTGTAAAGCAACATAGATTTCCTCATGGATATGTAATTGAGATTCCTGCAGGAACGCTAGAAAAAAGAGAAGACCCAAAGAAATGTGCATTTAGAGAATTAGAAGAAGAAACTGGGTATAGAGCTAAAAAAATGACACCGTTAATCACCTACTATCCGTCCATAGGCTACAACACTGAGGCTATTCACTGCTTTGTAGCTTCAGGGCTAGAGAAAATTGCAGATTTGAAGCTAGATGAAGATGAGATATTATCTGTTGTAAAGATAGACCTTAGAAAATTGATTTTAATGATAAAAAATGGAAAAATACAGGATTCAAAAACGATTTGTGCAGTATTGACATATGCTGCAAAAAAGAAATTATATTAATTATTTATTGTAAATAGGTTGTACAAGATCTGCAACATCAGCCCAAGATTTTGCAATTCGCTCAAACATATAAACAAGATCAAGAAGATCAATAGGAATTTGTTTTTTATTTCCTATTGTAGTTCTTAGTTTAGAAAGATTTTCTTGATATTTTTTATGTAATGATATAGCTTCTATGGCTAAACGTCTATCGGGTTTGGTAAAAGCATCAATAGATTTTTCTGCAAGAACATTAAAATTTTGTACTATATCAAAAATTTTCTTCAGGTGTTCATTAGATAAAGAAGAATTATAAATAAAATTAGCAAGTTCTACTATTGTGTCACCTGCATTTTCTAAAAGGTTAGCAGCTACTCTGTAATCTAAAATATCAATATTTTCTAAATTAAATACATTGGCTAGTTTTTTATCAACAAGTGTACTCCGGATTAAACGTACTAGAAGGAAATATTGTCTGTTAACCTCAACATCTCTTTTTGATAATGTTTGTAAATTAGATTTATCGTCTAAAATTAATCCATTTGATACATCGTCATACATTCCAAGTGCGATAGAACTCATTCTTTTTAGAATTTTTTCTGGATTTAGGGTTGTGGCATCTAAAAGAAATTGCATGTTAATATTTGAAGCATCTTCTTCAATAATTTCCATACCAACTAATCGTCTCATTGAGTTTCGGATTTTTTCTCTATCCTCACCGGGTATGATTGATTTTGAAGTGATTTGTATAATGTCATATCCTAAAAGATAAGCTCCAGTTATGTCAGCTACAATATTTTCATCTTTAGGTAGTGGATATGAAATTACAAGTTCTTTTGTAGGACGCATTTCTTTATTTGCAGAAATTGAGATGGTATCTTGCCCAGTTTCTAGCTCAACTTGATTACTTTTATCGAGATTATTGGCAATTACCCATTCTTTAGGTAATGAAACTAGGATGCTACTACCAATCCTTTGCAGGCGTCGAATGAATTTAGTCAATTTATACTAATATAATTAATTTAAGCCATATTCTTATATTTTGTGTAAAATTTAAACTGAGATTAATGGAGGCAACTGCATTTTGTCCTGCACATATTACAGGTTTTTTCAAAGCTTACTTGGAGGAAAATAATCAAAAAAATCCTGAAAAATTAGGTTCAATGGGAGCTGGATTTTCAATTAGAGAGGGAGTCACTACCCATATCAATATTTTACCTAGAGTTAATCAAAATTCTAACTTTAAAATTACTACTATAGGTTACCAATCAGATAAGACAGATATTTCAGAATATGTATTAAATGAATTTCTGAAGCTTGGAAATTTTGAAAATATATTTTTTGATATTCAACATGAGATCACCATACCAGTTGGATATGGTTTAGGTTCGAGCAGTGCTGTTGCATTGTCATTATCATATGCACTAGATCATGCACTTAAAACAAGATTAGATCAGACATCTATTGGTCAGATTGCACATAATGCAGAGATAAATTGTAAGACAGGATTAGGTGATGTTTTGGCATCATATCATGGTGGTTTTGAAATAAGAGTTAAACCAGGAGCACCAGGAATAGGTCAAGTAGAAAAAATCAACACAAAAGATATTTCTATAATTATGATTTGTTTTTCACCAATTTCAACAAATAAGTTCATCAAAGAGCGCCTTTCTCAAATTAATGGTCTTGGTGGAAAAATGGTAAACAGATTATTAGAATCAAGGAATTATGAACATTTTCAGGATATGTCTTTGGAATTTGCAAAATATGTTCAAGTAATGACTTTGAGAATGGAAAAACTAATTCAAGAATTGGCTTCAAATGGAATAAAATGTGGTGTTGCACTATTTGGTGAAACTGTATTTACGATGATACCAAAAGAGAAAGAAAACTATGTTCTACAAATTTTAGAAAAATATCCTGAAGGAATAATCATAAGATCAGAATTAGACAATCTGGGAGCAAGAGTACTCAGTAATTAATTGAATATTGATGTCCTTAATTCCAAAATCGCATCCTAGAGCAAAGTCTCTTTTAATTCGAGAAAAACTTGTTACTGGATTTGATCAGGGATTAGTAGCTAAAGAAGGTCTCTTAGCACATGGTAGAGGAGAGGCTTTTGATTATTTACTTGGTGAAAAAACAAGTAAGACTGCAAAACTAGCAATCAGAGCAGCTGCTGCACAAATTCTTTTGGCAGATTTACCTGTAATCTCTGTTAATGGTAATATTGCTGCATTATGTCCAAAAGAAATAATCAGACTTGCCAATACATCAAGGGCAAAAATCGAAGTAAATCTGTTTTATGCTAATGAAAAACGAAAACAGAGTATCATAAAGACCCTCAAAAAGAGTGGTGCAAAGGAGATTTTAGGCACAAATCGTAATTTATCAACTATATTACCAGGATTAGATTCGGCAAGAAGAATAGTTGATAAAAATGGGATTTTTGCAGCTGATGTGGTAATTGTTCCATTAGAAGATGGCGATAGAACTATGGCACTAAGAAGAGCAGGAAAAACGGTTATAACATTTGATCTAAATCCACTTTCAAGAACTTCACAAACTGCCAACATAACAATAGTAGATAACGTTACACGAGCGATGGATTTGTTAACTATAACATGTAAAAAATTATCAAACAAGAATAAGAAGACACTTGAAAAAATTGTTCATGACTTTAATAACAAAAAAAATCTCTCAGACAATATTATTGAAATTAGAGATAATCTAACAAGGAGGCTACATATTGCATAAATCAGTTTATGACATTATTAAAATGAAAAAAGATGGAAAAAAGATATCAGCAATTACAAGTTATGATTATACGCTTGCATCATTATGTGATAAATCTGGAATAGACATACTACTTGTTGGGGATAGCGCAGGAATGGTAATGCTTGGTTATGAAAATACCATTCCGGTAACAATGGATCAAATGTGTATGTTTACAGAAGCAGTCAGTAGGGCAAGAAAAAATTCTTTGTTGGTTGCAGATTTACCATTTATGTCATATCAAGCAAGCATTGAAGATGCAATAAAAAATTCAGGAAGATTAATACAAGCAGGAGCTGATGCAGTGAAACTTGAGGGGGGAATTGCTATGTCAGAAACGATCAGTGCAATTGTAGATGTTGGAATTCCAGTAATGGGACATATTGGTTTGCAACCACAAACAACAATGTTATTAGAAGGATACAAAGTACAAGGAAGAACAAAAGACACAGCAATAAAACTAATTGAAGATGCAAAAGAGCTTGAAGAAGCGGGCGTATTCAGCATTGCATTAGAAATGATAAGTCATGAAGTTGCACAAATAATTTCTGAAACTATCAGTATACCTACTATTGGAATTGGCTCAGGTGTGGGTTGTAATGGCCAGATATTAGTTGTACAAGATTTGTTAGGCATGTTTGAAAAAATCAAACCAAGATTTGCAAAAAGATACTTGAATTTATCTGAGGATATTGTAAAAGCACTTGAAAACTATAAAAATGATGTAGAATCAGGCACGTTTCCTGCTCAAGAGAATTGGTTTTCAATGGATGATGATGAGTTTAAAAAATTACGAGAGCAAATTGGTAGCTAAAAAGAAAATTATCAAGAAAAAGAATCATCCTTCATTAGATATTGTAGGTTCTTATGGTGTTGAACTCTCTGAGAAAAAAATTGTTCTTTGTGTTGCAGGAAGCGTTGCAGCATACAAAGCAATTGAGTTAGCAAGATTACTAATGAGACATGGTGCTGATGTGACCTGTGTTACAAGTGATGCAGTTACAAAACTAGTACAGCCAGATTATTTCAAGTGGGCAACTGGAAACGAGGTTATAACAAAATTAACAGGAGAATTAGAACATATTAAATTAGCAGATTATAATCAATCAGATCTTATCATAGTCTATCCAGCTACTGCAAATACACTTGGAAAATTAGCTAACGGTATTGATGATACACCAATATCAACAGTTCTTACAGTAGGATTTGGATCAAAGACTCCAATTTTGATGTGTCTTGCCATGCATGCAGCCATGTATGATAATGCAGCTGTAAAAAAGAATGTGGAATTTTTAAAAAATAAAATTGAATTTTTGACACCACAAATGATTGAAGGAAAAGCAAAAGCAACTGAACCAGAAGATGTTTTAGAGTATGTATTAAGAAAATTTGGATTTTCATCTATTTTAAAAAATAAAAAAGTGTTAATGACTGCGGGACCAACAATTGAGTATATTGATCCTATTCGCATAATTACAAATCAGAGTTCAGGAAAAACTGGCGTATTGTTGGCTTCAGAATTAATTTCTGCAGGAGCTAAAATTACTTTAGTTTATGGTCCTGGAATTGAAAAACCACCAAAGGGTGCAAAAATAATTAAAATTTCTACAAGTAAAGAAATGTTCGATGTTGTGAAAAAAGAGATGAGTAAAGAATTTGACATAGTAATAATGGCAGCTGCCATATCAGACTATACCCCAGAGAATCCTGGTAAAAATAAAATAAAAAGCATCAAAAATAAAATAAAAATTAGCCTCAAAAAAGCACCAAAAATCATTGATCAAATTAAAAAATATCAAAAAAATGTTTTTTTGGTTGGTTTTAAAGCAGAGACAAATCTTTCAAAAAATGAGTTAATTACACTAGCTAAGAAAAAAATGAATGAATCAGATGCAGATATGATCGTTGCAAATGATATAGGTTCGATTAGATATAGAAAAAATCCTGAAAATAATGAAGTGTTAGTTATAGATTCACATAAAGTAGTTTCTTCAGGATGGATAAAAAAAGAAAAAATTGCCAAATTTATCAGAAAAGAAATTGAACAACGATTAAAAACTTAAAATGAAAAAATCTGAAATTAGAAGACTTGTTGCAGAGTATAAAGAAATTAAATTAAAGATAAAAAAAGTACAAAATAAAAAAATATCAGAAAAATTAAAAGAAATTGAACATAAATATTTTCATGAAACAGGAAGAACTATTCAATCTGATTTCAAAGAGATTACATAAAATATATCATAAATTAACAAAGATATAGTGAAATTTAGTCATACAGAATATAAGCAAAGAAATATGAAAATATGGAACGAGATAGCACCACGATACCATAGAAGATGGGCAAGTGTAAGTGAGGGTCCATTTCAGAGTACTTCCAAATTAGTTCAGCTAGTTAATGTAAGTAAAGGCAATAGTGTTTTAGATCTTGCATGTGGTACTGGAGTGGTCACAAAAAAAATTAGAGATAAAGTTGGGAATTCAGGATATGTTGTTGGAGCAGATGCTTCAGTTGCCGCAATTAAGATTGCAAAAAAATGGAATGGGTTAAAATCTAATTTAGATTTTGTAAATATTGATGCTGAAAAATTTAGTTTTTCTCACGAATTTGATATAGTAACATGTCAGTATGCATTATTCTTTTTTCCTAATGCACTAAAAGCATTGAAAAACATTAGAAATAGCCTCAAAAAAACGGGAACACTTGGGATATCTGTTCATGGACATAAGGATAAAGTTCCATTTTTTAGTAATATTTTAGATGCTGTAATAGAGTTTATTCCAGATTATGTACCACCTGACTCACCCAATATGGATAGATTTGGAACAAGAAATGCATTAGACTGTGAAGTTAGAAAGGCTGGATTCTCAAAAATTTCAATAAAAGAGTTTACTTTTAGTTATAGCCCAGGAAAATTTGATGATTATTGGAGAAATTATCTAAAATACATTGCCAAACCACTCAAAGAAAAATTAAATTCGCTAGATACATCTAAAAGAAAAGAATTGAAACAAGCAGTCAAACAAAATACTATTCCACATACTAAAAAAAATGGAGTAATTGTATTTCCTTGGCAAGTTTTAATTTTAACTGCAAAATACTAATTGATGGCAAGGAAACAAAATGGACAAAGATACCAAAAAGAAAGAAGAAAAACCAAAAAAATCAGAATTCAAGGCATTCCTAAAGAAAAGAGCCCCAATTTATTTAGGCATAATAGGAATACTAGTGGTTTTTGTAATTCCAGAATTAACAAAAAGTGATTTACAAAGTAGTTTTCCAGATAATTTAACAGATGAACAAAAACAAATTGTGGAAATTTTAATGTCATATAATGGTCCAAATGAAAAAGGACTGACTGTAATGAATGCTATAATTGAACAAATTGCAGCAGAATATCCTAATGAAAAGATATACGATGATAAAAAGACAAAAGTGGATCTTGTTGTTTCTGACACAGATGAATCTACTGAAAATATTTACAAAGTAGTTTTAACATTTGAATCCTATAAAGGAAAGATAGAATATGTTTGGAATGTAAATCCAGATACAAAAGAAATTGAGGCTAAAAATCCAACTGCAAAACATGTAATTGATGTTGTAAACTATTATGATTAAAATTAGATAGTAATTAGATCTTTTGTAAATTTGTGCATAATAACTGGTTTGTCTTTTACAATTAAAGAATCTTCAATTCTAACTCCAAATTTGTTTGGTATGTAGATTCCAGGCTCTACTGTAATTGCCATATTTTCTTTTAGCTTGGTGTCACTTCTGTATGAAATAGTAGGTAACTCATGGACTTCAAGTCCTATGCCATGACCTGTTGAATGAATAAAGTATTTTCCATAGTTTTGTTCTTCAATGTATTTTCTACATGCAAAATCTATATCTTTACAATCAACATTTAGTTTAACAGCTTTCAATCCAAGTTTTTGTGATTCTTTTACAATTTCATAAACTTGTTTTTCTTGAGCAGATATTTTTCCAATCGCAAATGTTCTTGTTGCATCTGAGACATATCCTTTGTATCTTAATGTAAGATCAACAACTACAAGATCACCTTTTTTGAATTTTCTATCAGTTACTTGTGCATGTGGTAAAGATCCATTTGGTCCTCCAGCTATAATCAAAGGATTAAGAGTAGATTTGTATCCAGTATCAAACATTTTTTGCTCCATTGCATATGACATCAAGATTGTTTGTAGTTCAGATTCTTTTTGGCCTACTTTCATTTTTTTATAACAAATATCATACATTTCATCAATTATTTTTGAAGCTTTTTTTAGAATACTGATCTCTTTTTCATCTTTGATTATACGAGAATTGTAAAATGGTTCAGTAGATGATTTTATTGTAGGAATGGATTTTTTGAGAGATGTCATTATGGAATAATTCTGGCAATCAGTACAAACTTTCTTTTTTTTGATTTTATTAGTTAATGATGAAATCAGACCTATGCCTCGTTCGGCTGTAATTATATCACAGTTTTCAGATTCTTCTTTGACACGACCAACTTCAAGTTCTGGAGCAATTATGGTAGTTTTTCCTCCTTTTTCCAATATTCCAATAGCTTCACCCCAAAATCCAGTCATGTAAAATAAGTTTTCAGGTTCAAATGTGACTAGTGTATCACAGTTGATCTTTTGAGCGAATTTGAGAAGATTGTTTCTTCGTTCCTTCACAAAAAAATATCATATCGTTTCTCAATTTATGTATGATGTAAAGTTTGTATAATGGAATTTTGATTTTTGTGATTGTGATAGAAGAAAAAAAGAAAGTAGTTGCTCTATTATCTGGTGGTTTAGACAGTCAGCTTGCAGTAAGAATGATGCAAGAACAAGGTTTTGAAGTTTCAGCTGTTGCAATAAAGACTCCCTTTTGTGATTTTGATTGTGGTAGAGGTTGTGGTTTTGAGATTAGAGAAAGAGCAGACGATCTTAATGTCAATCTAAAAACAGTATATCTTGGTGATGAATACATAGAGATGTTAAAACATCCAAAATATGGAATTGGTGCTGGATTTAATCCATGTATAGATTGTAGAGCTATGATGTTTAATGCTGCAAAAAAACACATGGATGAGATTGGAGCTGAATTTATAATCTCAGGAGAAGTGTTGGGACAAAGACCAATGAGCCAACATGGTCCTGCATTAAGAACTATTGAAAAAGAGTCTGGTCTTGTAGGAAAAATTGTTAGACCATTATCTGCAGCATTACTTCCAGAAACAGATCCTGAAAAAAATGGACTGATTAAAAGAGAAAATCTTGGAATGATTAAAGGAAGAACTAGAAGAGCACAACTAGATATGGCGAAAAAATATGGAATTGAAAATCCACCAAATGCAGGTGGTGGATGTCTTTTAACTGATCCAACATTTGGATTACGTGCAAAAGATTTGTTTGCACATACTGAAACTCCTACAATAAATGATATAGATTTGTTAAAGATTGGAAGACATTTCAGATTTGATGAACAAACTAAATTTGTTGTTGGAAGAAATAAAGATGAAAATGAAATGATAAAGGCAATTGCATTACCTGGAGATATTTTATTTCATGCTCGTGATCATATGGGACCAGTTTCAATTTTACGTGGAAAAAATGTAGATGCGCATGTGAAATTTGCATCTGCTATTACCTTAAGATATTCAGATGCACCGAAAGGAGAACAAGCATTAGTTATTATCAATAAGGATAACATACAAAAAGAAATCATTACACAGCATGCTGAAGAAGAGTCATACATTAAATTTAGAATTTAGGCATGAAATTTTTTTAAAATTAGTTAAAACTAAGGAAGAGTTTTTGAATGGGTAGATCGCATTTTACTCAAGGATGCAAAAACAAGAAAATCCCACCTATTTGAAAGCCATCACTATACGAGATATTAGTGATGTACATTCGATAAAAGAAGACATCAAAAAAGAGATGATTTTGATTCTTAGAGTCACACCATTGGCTCAAAAAGATGTAGAACAACTTCGAAAAGTAGTTGAGGAATTGTATTCTATTGCAAAAACTGCAGGTGCAGATATTGCAAGATTGGGTGAAGAAAGAATTATTGTAGCACCATCTAGCATCAAAATCTGGAAACCAGAATACGATCTAAAATAGTTTTATTGCTTCTTGAACTTGAGGATAATGAGCAGGTACTCTAAACATTCTTCTGATATTCATTGCCAAGTTTTCTGATTTTCTTCGTTCTCCGTGATTTACAAGTACTCTACGGAGTTTTGGTCTAAGTCTTTGAACAAAAGACATTAGTTGGTTATAGTCACTGTGTCCACTGAATCCATCAAGTTTTTCAACGCTACAATTTATTGTAACAACTTCAACTTTTCCTTCTTTACCTAGCATAGTAACTTGTTTTGAACCATCTAAAACTCTTCTTCCCATAGTTCCATTAACCTGATATGAAACAAACAAGACTTTGTTCTTTTTATCAGGCGCAATATTTTTGAAATATTCTAAAACAGGTCCACCTTCTAACATTCCAGATGTTGCCAAAATAATACAAGGTGAGTTATCTCTCATTGGTTCTTCTCTTGCATCAGCATGTTCAATATTTGTAAAGTATTCTGAATCAAATGGATTATCGTCAGTTTCCAAGATTTTTTGTTTTAGTTCTCTAGCTAGGTATTCAGGATATGCTTCATGAATTGCTGAAGCTTCTGAAATCATACCTTCTGTAAAAACAGGTGCCTCAACCATTTCACCAGATTTCATGTAATGATCAATTACCATCATGATTTCTTGAGCACGCCCAACTGCAGGAATAGGAATGAGGACTTTTCCTCCATCTGCAAGGGTATTGTTTACTGCGTTAATGAAAGCAGATTCTACCTCTTGTCTAGTTGGTTGAATGTCTTCTTTTGCACCATATGTGCTTTCTATCAACAAAGTTTCTACTCTGGGGAAATTCCAGCTTGCTGCTTCAAATAGAATACTTTTTCCAAACTTAATATCACCAGAATAAACAAAATTATGATCACCATTACCAATGTGAAAATGACATAGTGCAGAACCCAGAATATGACCTGCATTTGCAAGAACCAATTTAATATCAGGAGAAATATCTGTAACAGTACCATATGGTAAAGTTATTGCCTGTTTCATGATTTGTTTTACATCTCTTTCTGCATACATTGGTGTTCTACCTTGTGCAGCAGCAACTTTGATTGCATCTAATTGAATAAGATTCATCATCGGAAGTGTTGGTTCGGTACAATAGATTGGTCCCTTGTAACCAAATTTGCATAGGGCAGGTAAGAATCCAGTGTGATCTAAATGTGCATGACCAATTACTATTGCATCAAGCTCATCTAATGTAATATCAAGAAAATCTAATCTAGGAAATGAATCCATTGGATGTTTTGCACCGGGATTAATACCACAATCTACTAGAATTTTACTTTCAGGAGTAGATAATAACATGCAAGATCTTCCTACTTGGCTAAAGCCACCAAGAGTTATGAGAGATACTTCAGATTTTTGTGCTAGTCGAGGTCTAAATATCTCATCTCCAATTTGCTTGAATTGTTTACTTCGTTCAGCAGATGTAAGTTTAAGATTTGCATTTATTGTTTGAATAGTACGTGATGGTATAGTAGTGGCTTTTCTTATACGTAATTTCCAACCAATTCTTTCAGTTATTTCAGCATGGTTGAATTCTTTTGCATCTCTTTGTAGTAACCAAGGTCTTTTAGCTTCAATTGAAACTTCGCCTGTAGCAGTATCAAAGAACACTCCTTGAAAATTTGCATCTTTTGGAATACATTCTGCTAGAATCTTTCTTGCCTCTTCTTCTGATTTTCTAATAGATTCATCAGTTCTTACAACAATTCTTTTTTTTATTATATTAACAAGATTCGAAATTGTTTCGTTGTTTTCCATTAGATAACGTGGTGCATTTGTATACAGAGCAATTCTTGGTCCTTCGTATTCTATTTTTGTTACTTTAGCTTCTTTGGGTATACTTTGCAGTATGGTGGCCATCATGTTTTGGCTAGGAGGTAATTCTTTTTGTTGCTGTTTTCTTTGCATTAAATCACTAAAGTTCGATGATTGATTTCTTTTGTTCATCAGTCAATAGACGGAATCCGTCTTTATCCATTACCGCGATGTTAATTCCATCGCCAGTACCAATGTTTCTAACTATTGCGGCTTTTACTGCTCTTAGAGCTATTTTTTTTGCTTCTTCTATTGTTAGATCAGATCTATATTCTTCTTCTAACAAACCATATGCGACAGGAGAACCGCTACCTGTTGTCACATAAGATTTTTCTTCAACTGAACCAAACATGTCGATATTAAATAATGCAGGTCCATTTGCATCATAACCACCAACAAGAATATCTGCCATAAACGGATAACCACGATTTTGATGAAATATGAGAGAGCAAAGTCTAGCTAGTGAATGAATTGAAATTGGTTCTTGTTTTTCAACTCTATGAAGATTTGAATGATAACGAAGGATATCTACTATGTTCTGAGCATCAGCTACTCCACCAGCTAAAGTCAAGCCTGCGTGTTCATCAATTTTTTGAATTTTCATAGTGTTATTGTTTGCAATAAAATATCCAGCACTAGCTCTCATATCGGCACATAATACGATACCATCTTTAGCCTTGATACCTACAGTGGTAGTCCCATGCAGAATTTTTTCTTCAACGTTATTTGACAAAATACACCTATTAGAGATAATAAGAAATGCATGACACCCTTTTAAATAACTTTTTGTTCTGTTGAAATGATAAATAATGACAAAAAGTCATGATCGCATGCAGTCGCATACGATGGAATTACCTAGGCTCATTGAGATCGGGGAGAAAAATATAGGTGATTTTGGAAAATTTGTAAATTCACTCAGTAAACCTAAAAGAATTTCGCTGATCAGCGGAACAAATGTAAAGAAGATTATTAAGAAAAAAATTGAGGATTCACTCAAATCTAACAAAATAAAATTTGTTTGGCATACATCTAGTGACAATACACTTGCAGCTATTAATCAAATTCAAAAAGATGTAAAAAAAGATCAAAGTGATTTGATTGCAGGTATTGGAGGAGGTCGTTCTGTAGATACGGCTAAAATGATCGCATACAATCTTAGCAAGCCATTTGTGAGTATGCCAACAGCTGCATCACATGATGGTATGGCAAGTCCATTTGTTTCTGTGATCAGTGATAAACCACATTCAATTGTTGCATCCGCACCGTTAGGAGTCTTTGTAGATATTGATATTATACGAAAAGCTCCTGCCAAACTTTTAGCAAGTGGTTGCGGAGATCTTATTGCAAATATAATAGCAGTTAAAGATTGGCAGTTAGGACATGAAAAAACTGGGGAATATTATGGTAGATATTCTGCAGATTTGGCGTTGATGAGTGCAAAAATAGTTATGGAAAATTCAAGTTATTATGCCAAGAATGGACTTGATGCAAGGATAATTGTTGAAGCATTGATTAGTGCAGGAGTTGCATCATGTATTGCGGGTAGTAGTAGACCATGTTCAGGGGCAGAGCATCTTTTTTCTCATGCTTTAGATAAGATTGCACCAGAAAAAGGACTTCATGGAGAAAAATGTGGTATTGGATCTATTATGATGGCCAAGTTACAAGGTCAAGATTGGAAAAAGATTGCAAAAACTTTGAAAGATGTTGGTGCACCTACTTCAGCTAAACAAATTGGATTAAAATCAGATGAAGTTGTTACTGCTCTAATGATTGCACAAGAACTGAGACCTGAAAGATATACTATTTTAAAAGAAATTGATATGACAGAAAGAAAAGCATTGAATCTTGCAAGGACTACAAATGTAATTTGACTTAGGCTGTTTTTGGTTCAGGTATTTTTTCTTCTTTTGTTTCAGTTTTCTTTGTCTGATTTTGTTTATTTAGATGTGTTTCAATAAAGTTGACTTTCTCCAAAGATGGAACAAACTTGAAAATATCTAATTGAATAAAATGCTTCATTATTTGAAGTCCATCTGCTCTCAATATCTCTTCTGGAATTGTAATGTTTACTTCTTTGTCCTTTAATTCAAATGTAATTTTAGAATCCTCTAATGGTAATCTATTTTTTAGAATTCCATCTACTTTATCATGTGAAGAATCAAGTGATTTTACTACATTAACATCATAAAGAATTGTTTTGCCTGCATATCTGTGGTTGTAATCAATTTGGACTCTGCCTGAGCCAATAAATCTTATAATTCCTCTCTTATTATCAACTTCAATTGTATCTCCTACAGAAACTTTTTCTGCGTCTTCACCAAGTTTTCTAATAGGAATCATTCTAACTTTACCAGAATCTCTTTCACCAAATCCTTTGTCTGGTGTAACTTCAACTGTAAGTTTGTTTCCAACTGTTGTTTTAGCTAGTGCTTCATCTAATCCTTTAAGAACAGGATAAGATACTTCGCCAATTGAAACAAGTTTTGGTTGATATTTTATATTGGATTCATGAATAGAATGTTTTTTTGCATCTTCTTCAATAGTAGTATCAAAAATCTCTTCACTGTCTTTAACTTTAGCAGTATAATCTATTAGTATCAATGAACCTTTATTGAAAGTCAATGTGATCGGTCTCGAATTTCCTTATATTAAGTTAACATGGAATTATAGAGCTTTAAGTTTTTCTTCTGCTGTTTTGAGACCTGCTTGAGCATCTGTATCATATCCCATCATAGCTAATGTTGATGAAATTGCAGAAACTGTTCTCATTACATGATATTTGTTAACTTCGCCCATGCACCCAACTCTGAATACTTTACCTTTAAGATTTCCAAATCCTCCAGCGACTAACACTTTGAATTTTTCAGCTAGTGTATTTCTGAAAGTTTTGTCTTCTAAACCATCCAAGTAGTTTAATGCAATAATTGAGATTGAACGATCTTCTTTTTTTGCAAATGGTGTAAGACCAATTGCACTTAAACTAGAATATAGAGCATCAGAACAAACCTTATGGCGTTTGAATACATTTTCAAGTCCTTCTTCTAACATAATGGTTAATGCTTCTCTGTATGCATAAAGTAAAGGTAATGCCGGAGTAAATGGAGTATGCTTTGATTCTTCATAATACTTGAAATATCTTGCTAAATTGAAGTACATTGTTGCAGGTTGATTTGCAATCATGTATTTTTTGGCTTTGGGACTAACAGATATTGGAGAAATTCCGGGAGGTGCAGCAATTGCTTTTTGTGCTCCAGTCATACACACATCAATGTTCCATTTGTCAACTGGAAGGTTAACACCTCCAAGTAGAGAAACAGAATCTACAACATACATTGCATCATTACGTGATGTTAAATCAGATATTCTATCAAGATAATTTACCATTGTTCCAGTAGAGGTTTCATTGTGAACTACGTAGAATGCTTTAACATCTTTATTATTATCAAATGCTTCTTTTATTTGATCAAAAGTTGCATTTTCTCCTGGAGGAGTTTGGAGTTTTACTACATGAGCTCCTTGAGCTTCAATTAGTTCTGCAAGTCTATTACTAAATTCCCCATTAACAGGAATTATGATTTTATCACCTTTTTTTACAATATTTACTACGCTTGCTTCAACTGCACCAGTTCCTGATGCAGATAATGCAACTATATCATTTTGTGTTTGAAAAACCTGTTGTGTTTTTTCAACTACATCAGTGTACAATTCAACAAAATCATCACTTCTGTGATTAATGATGGGAGCAAGCATTGCTCTCATAACTCTATTAGGTACATTTGTAGGACCAGGAAGCATTGATAAATATTCCAATTTTTATCGCTAACGTAAGTTTCTTACGGGGTTTATTTATAATTAGAGATTTTTCAAACGTTGTTTGGCACTAGTTTTAGACAAAAAATTTTTTGTTCCTTCAGGTACAAAATCCTCCCATGTTTGATCGCTTATTATCATATCTCGAATATTTGTTCCAGAAAGAATATCTCTTTTAACAAATGGTATTGGTAGAACTTGAACATCACATTTTGAATAAAGGTGTCTAGTTAATTCATCATTAGTAAAAACAATATCAAATTTTGGGACTAGTGTATCAATAAGTTCAATCCATTTTATGTGATTTTCTAAATCTGGAATAAAATAAATCTGAATCCTTTGTTTCATAGATTCATCAATTGACGATAGTATCATTTCCTTTCGTTCTTCAGCTGAAAAAGGGTTGTTTTTTTGTAAGGGTTTGTTGGAGCTGCCTAATCCTATCCATAATTTATCAACTTTAGATAATGCAAAACGTAAAGCAGCAAGATGACCTAAGTGAAATGGCTGAAATCTTCCTATTAAGAGTCCATTCATACAAAAAGATTAGATAATTTCTTTTTAAAAAACTATCATAAGGCGTTGAATAAGAGTAGAAACGGATGGATTTTCTAAAAATTAATGGTGAATTTGGTGAGGGTGGAGGACAAATAATTCGTACTGCAATAACATTATCATGTATTACAAAACGACCTATAATTATAGAAAATATTAGAAAAAATAGAAAGATTCCTGGATTAAGACCGCAGCATCTTACAGCAATAAAAATTCTTCAAAAAATTTGTGACGCAGATGTAGAAGGGGCAAAAATAGGATCAACAAATTTAAAATTTGTTCCAGGGAATGTAAAAAGTTGCAATCTAATAGAAGATATTGGAACAGCTGGAAGTATATCTCTAATACTACAAGTATTGATTCCAGTAGCAGCAATTTGTCAAAAAAAATTAAATTTAATAATCAAGGGAGGTACAGATGTACTTTGGAGTCCAACAATTGATTATACTCAATATGTCTTAAAAGAAGCATATTCAAGAATGGGAATTAAATTTTCAATTAAATTAATCAAACGTGGTTATTATCCTAAAGGTGGTGGAGAAGTAAATCTAGAGGTATTACCATCTAGTGTGAAATCAATTTTACTATATCAAAGAAAAACAAAAAATGTAAAATTACTTTGTTCATTTTCTAATTTACCAAATGAATTAATAAAAAAACAGATTGAAAGTATTGAAAGAAAATTAACTGAAAAAAAATTTGTTGTTCAAACACAGATAAATGAAGAAAGTGCAATTGATTTGGGAGCATCTTTATTGATTTTTAGCATTGATGAGGAATCAATAATTGGAATTGATTCAATATTTGATAAAAAAACTGAGAAATTTAATTTAGATTTAGAGAGTTTTACTGAAAATAATCTTGGTGTTGATGAACGTCTTGCAGATATGCTGGTATTACCAGCAAGTCTTACTAATGAAATGACAATTTTTAGAGTTAATAATATTTCAAAACATTTAGAGACAAATTTGTTTGTAACTTCAAAAATTACAGGCTGTAAATATGGTGTAGGCAAATTAAGTGATGGTTTTGAGGTCAGAATAGAAGGTGTCTCAAACACCAGCATCAAGTAAAGACGCAAAAAATAGAATTGCTACAGATAAGACTACTGTGATTTCTCCAAGAATGATAATTTTTTTTCTTAGCTTTTGAATTTGATGAGGTGACATTTGTTTTGACATTATCTTGTCTTCTACATCTTTTCTGATAACTCTTACATGTACTACATATGTAATAATTAACGCAATAACCAAAATTATCTTAATGGTAAGAAAATTGCCATAGCTTGTAGCCATTAACAAATCAGGTTTACTCAAAAGCGCATGTGAATTGTATAAACCAGTGCCTATGAGAATTATTAATGATGGAATAGCAATTTTGTTGAATCTTTTTCCAACTTTAATCATAAGTTGTAATCTTTCTTCAACAGAATCAAACATTGTTTTGAGAAGAGGTGAAAAAACAATTCCGATGAAAAGGGAACCACCTACCCAAATAGCAGCTGAAATAAGATGAATCCATAAAATTATTGCTTGTTCTAATGGAGTCATAACATACTGTGTTTCAAATCAAATATTATGTATTTGGATCTTGACAACCTTTTTTAGTTGTGCATAATGTGATATCATTGAATTGGGATTACAAAATAAAATAATAGTCTATGCTGCAATTGCAGGATTATTTGGAATGATGGGTATAATTGTATGGTATGCTAGTCTTGATAATCCAGAATTAGAACAAGTTGAAATTAAATTACTAAATGTTGAGGTTAAAGATGTTAATAAAATTGAAAATTCTGCTAAATTGGAAGTTACTTTTCTTGTAAAGAATCCAAGCGAAAAAACATTCACAGTTCCAATTATTGGTTATCAACTTTATGCAGATGACCAGTTATTAGGTTCGGGTCAATACTCTACTGAAGATATTGCAATGCCTGGTAGAGCAGTATTTTATTCAGGAGTAGAAATTCCTTTGAAAAATACATTTATTCTAAACAAGTCGGATGAGAATTCTGAAATATATCAAGCAGTTTTAGATGGAAATATCAGTAGTTTTAGTGCTGAGGGAAGTATAACCACAGAAACTTCTTGGAGTTTAGTTGAAAAAGCGTTCAAGACATCAACTTAAGTTAAAAAAAGTGGGCCGAGTGAGATTCGAACTCACGATCACTGCCATGTCGGGGCAGTATCCTAACCGGCTAGACTACCGGCCCATTGAAGTAAAAGATTAGGTGCAGGCATTATTAACGTTTAACAAAAGAAAGGATTGAATAAAAAGGAAAATGACGTCTAAGAGTTGTCAGAAGAATTTACCGATGAGGAAAAAAAAGGCCTTTACAAGGCAATTTACTCGAGGAGAGATGTCAGATCTCATTTTACCTCAAGAGCTATCAAAGATGATGTTTTATCTAGAATTCTAAATGCTGCACATCATGCACCATCTGTTGGTTTTTCTCAACCATGGAATTTTATTTTAATAAAAGATATCACTACAAAAAAGAAGATCAAAGATTCTTTTGAAGAAGAAAAAAATCGCTCATCAAAATTAGTTGAAGAACCAAAGAGAACAAGATATCTTTCATTTAAACTCGAAGGAATTTTAGAATCGCCTATCAATCTATGTGTAACATATGATCCTTCAAAGTTTGGTCCATTTGTAATTGGTAGATCAAGTATTCCTGAGGCAGGATTGTATAGTGTATGTTGTGCTATTCAGAATTTGTGGCTTGCCGCAAGAACAGAAGGAGTTGGACTTGGTTGGGTTAGTATTCTTTCAAATGATACTCTCAAAGAGGTTTTAGAATTACCAGAACATGTTGTTCCAATAGCATATCTTTGTTTAGGATATGTAGATGAATTTGCACAAAAGCCAGATCTTGAAACAGCAGGATGGCTTCCAAGACTAGATCTTAAGGATGTAGTATATTTTGAGAAATGGCAAGATACAAAAAATGTAGGCTGGAATCAAATACAAGAAATGATCAAAACTAATCTTGATTACGCTTAAATAATTACAAGTATTTTTTTTGCTGGGCTTGTGGCGCAGAGTCATTTTAGACGCGAAACTTGGATAGCGCAGTAGCCTCCTAAGTTACAGGTCGAGGGATCGAAGCCCTCCAAGCCCGTTTTTAAATTTTGAAAAAATATTGTTGCAATTTAAATACAAAGATAGATGGTCAGAATTATGAAAGTTGTAATAATTTCTGGAAGTCCTAGAAAAAATGGAAATACTCAAGTAATAATGAAATATGTTTTTGAATATACAAAATCAAAAAATTCTGATACTAAATTGATTAATCTTTCAGATGGACAAATTGAATGCTATAAAGGATCAGAAGAGGAATACAATGAGCATACAAAAAATGCAGCTAATGATATCACGGATGCAGATGTTTGGTTAATTGGATCTCCAATTTATAATTCATTTTTTAGTTCAGCATTGAAAAATCTGTTTGAATATATCAATTATAAAAAAACTGAAGGTAAAGTAGCCGGCATGGTAATTTTAGCTTCAGGTAATATTGGATTTGTGGATGTTCAAACATTGATCACACAGTTATTATCATATTTCAGAGTAATTACTAATCCTAAAGCAGTGTTTCTCACTATAGAGTCAATCTCAGAAAACACTATCTCAAATGATGATGACAAGAAAAGATTAAGAGAATTAGTAGATGAGACTTTGAAAATGGCTTCTAAACTACATCAAGATTAGGATATAGATATACTACCTTAAAGATTTTAACAGTATAACTACCATCAAAAATTTTAGTTATCTGTCCTTGATTTGAATCAAGTACTCTGAATTTGTATTCATATGAACCATCTTCATTGACTGGAGTTTGTGCAAAGTGGACAGCACCAATACTATTTCCTGTAATGATTTCATTATTATCAAAAATCTGAATAATTACAGGATAATCAGCCACGTGATTTAAGATCTTTCCTTCAACAAATCCCCATGGTAGTTTATTATCTTTAGAGATAGACATTTGAAGAGTTGTTTTTTCAATTCCCATAGAATTGTTAATTGGAGTAATTTCTGTTTGTGATTCAATTGGTTCAGCAAAAGAATTTGCGTTAGATATAACAGTAGTAAATAATATTGATACAATAAGACTTGCAAACATAATATTTTTAGACATTATAGTAATTTCTTTATTTAGTTTAAAAGATTTGTTCCAATTCATTTAGGTTAAAACTGTAAGAGTCAAATATTAACATAACGTAGAAGTCATACTAGTGAATATGAAAAAAGATCCAACAGAATTATGTTCATGTAAATGTCATTACGGTGGTGCCGTAAGCTGCCCAAGTTGTAAAAATAATCATGGTATAGTATGTTGTCACTGTAAGGATTAACTCTAGTTGTTTTTTGATTTACTTCTAGAGGCCAACATCTTAAGATTAGCAAGTTCTGTTTTTAATGATTCAATTTGAACTAAAGTTTGTAGATTTGAAATTTCTTGATTTAATCTTTCAATTTCACTGTCTTTTAGTTTTACAGTTTCTTTGAGTTTGTTTAGTTCTCCAGATAACTCACTTTGTGCGGTTTTAATTTCAGTGTGACTAACTTGTTTTCCATCTGATGTATAAATTTGAGTTGTTTGTAAATTACTCAAGCTTTTTTTTTCGCTATGACTCTCATATGTTTTGGATTTATGCATATAATCAGTACTCTTTTGAGAAATCCAACATGCAAAAGTAAGGAACCAGGTTATTGGTACAGCCATAATAAATACAAAATTTAGAATAGGTGCAAAATCTATAAAAAATGGCCATAGCCCTGTTAGCGTTGCAGCAAAGACTCCAGTAACCATTGTTGCTAAATGGTTTCCAAGATACCCCATAAATTATTTGAAAAATTCATTGTTTATAACAGTAATGCTGATATTAAAAATCGATATTAAGTAAAAAGAAAAAAAGAGCCTAGTTTACTCGTCTTCAGAAGTGGATGTTTTAGGCATATCTGATTGTAAGATCTGGATTTTTTGTAGTAATTCAGTTCTCAAATCTCTTGCGACCCTTCTAACTGTAGGTCTTGGAACACCAAGTTCATCTACGACTTTGGTATAGATGTCTTGTTTGTCAGTTACCCCTTTGTCAAGATAAGAATTAATTGCTTCTTTAATGATCGTGCTCTGGTTTGTACGATTCAACAGATTCTAAATTTTAGTTGTTCTATATAAGACTATAACTTTTTGAAATGGTTTAATTTTTGATTTAACTATTAATAGTTAGAAAATATTTTAGAATAAAATAATTATTCAATAATTAAATAATTATTTTTATTAACGAAAAACGTACTGATTATTACGAATTTTTTAAAATACAATAACCAACTATAAAAATTTTAAATTATTTATTACAAAAAGACTCTTATGATAAGACTGTTGATAACCCCTGTTGAGTACAGCAATTATTGAAACTAACCTAGGAACAATTGTATTCAAATTACTTCCTGATTTGGCACCAGAAACTGTTAGAAATTTCGAGAAATTAGCAAGGGATGGATTCTATAACGGTACACTTTTTCATAGAGTTATTCCTGGATTTATGATTCAGGGGGGGGATCCAAATACAAAGAACGGAAATAAGAATACTTGGGGAACTGGAGGACCAGGTCATACAATTAAGGCTGAATTTAGTTCTAGATCACATCATCGTGGTATTGTTTCTATGGCTAGAGCACAGGATCCAAATAGTGCAGGTTCACAATTCTTCATTGTTACAACAGATAGTACATTTCTTGATAGGCAATATACGGTATTTGGGGAAGTAATAGAAGGAATGGATGTTGCTGATAAAATTGTAAATTTACAAAAAGATCGTAATGATTGTCCCCTTGAGGAGGCAAAAATGATTCATGTTAAAGTGGAATAAATGAGTTCGAAACAAGTTGTTTTTTTCATAATACTGGCATTCATAATGGTAATTCCCATAGCTTATGCCCAAGAAATTACTATTGGTGAAAAAGCAGAACAAAAATCAGTCGAAGTTGTAATTAGCTCGGCAGATAAAATTCATGTAAAGCATGTAATTATTTCTTCAAATTCACCCAAGCAATTAAAATTGATTGACGGAACTATAACTAATCTTACAGTTTTAGATGAGGAAGGAAAAGAAAAACAATTTGTAACTATTGGTGATAACGATGGGGTTATGATTTATCCATCACAAGATGACACAATTGTAGAATATGATCTTGGAGATGTTATTTTTCTAAAAGATAATGTATGGACTTGGGATTTTAGATATCTTGAAACAACCTCTTTTATTATTCCCAAAGAAATAGATTTGATTTTTGTAAATAATAGACCGGTATATTTAGGTGAAAAGAATGGAATTTCGTGTCATGGTTGTCAAATGATTTTAGAATATTCTATTAATGAACCAAAAATATTAAAAAATGTAAAATTTGAGGATAAAGAATTTCTAATTGTAATAAGAACATTTGCAGAAATAAATCAATTTAATTTTGATCAAACAACAAAAAGTATTAGTTTTGATGTAAATGGAGAAAAACGGTTTGTAACAGCAATAATTCCTCTAGAACTATTACCAATACCACATAATGTATACATGGGAGATGAAAAAATATTTTTTAATGAATACAACAATAATGGAACACATGTTTGGCTTAACATAAGACCAGACAATTCAGGTAATGTATCAATTATAGGTATAATAGATATTAATGATGAAAAATCAACCATACAAAACAATCCTTCAACGTCAGTATCAAATGTAAGTCAAGATGTTATTGTCTATATTCTACTTGGAGTTAGTGTATTAATTGGACTTGTAGTTATGGTGATTATAATGAGAAAAAAGAAATTATCAGTAACTTCTAGAGAAATTCAAGATGATAATACATGAGCCATTTAGATAAATTTAATGTCTAAAAAATATAAGTGCCAAAATAAATTTTTAAACTCTTTTTGTGCCGATAATTGTAAGAATCAGTCTCCACTTGATCCACAAGAACAAAAACCATATTCATCAATTCTAACATTACAGATTATGCATTTTTCTCCATAATCTACTTCCCAAGGCTCTTTTCCATACAGTTTAAAATGATCATCAATCTCAAGTGGGATTTCACGTTTCTTTCCCAATGATTTGTATATGTAAAACAACTATACATAGATTATCGGAGATTAAATTATGAAAATCGAATGTGGATGTCACTGCATCAAATGTAAAAGTACAAATCTTGAATCAAATAGAGTTGGACAAATCGAGAAAGATGGATATTTTGATATGCATCATACATGCAATGAGTGTAACATACATTTTGATCATTTGGAAGGAGAAATTTTTGATAATTGTGAAAAATGCCAGTATAGGACTAGTTAGATACTAAAGCACTTTGTACAAAATAATGTGCTCTGTTTTCTTTTGAATTTTTTAAAATTTCTCTGTTAGATGCCATTTTTGCCAAAGCTTTTGATACATCTAAAGGACTAGCTCCCCAACCGTATTCTCTTAGTTGTTGAACAGTTTCTGTTACTGTTCTTGGGGAATCAAAGAATTTGCTGGTTTCCAATATTCTCAATTTTGTTTTAATTTCATGAGAACCAATTGGTTTTGGTTCATTAAATTCTGGTTCATATGCTTCTGCATCATCCAAATATTCTAGACCGTATTGGTTAGATTGTATTGATTCTTTTGATTTTGTAATTTCTTCATTTTTATTTTCATAGATAATTTTTGCTTGATTTGCGTATATGTAATTTGAAATATTTACAATAATTTCACCTAAAGTTTGATTATCAACGTAGAAATCTCTAGAGTCAACCTCAATTTCATTCTCACCAAGCTTGAGTTTTATTCTAGCCATACTCATAAATTGAAAGGTTTTGATTTATTCTGCTAGCTCTAATGAGCTTTAAGATTAGATCAAAACTTTTACACACATAAATTGGATTTTTTTCCTATTGAGTTAAAAAGCAATTTTGAGATATCATAGCATGAGATCCTCAGCTAAGGGAATAATCATAATATTTGTTATAGGAGTGGGTCTTTTTGGATATTCTCAATATGCATCAGCCTCACAAATAGGCGTGACAATTGCACAAAGTCATCTCCTTGAGAAGAACGAAAAGGGCTCAACGTATAGTGTTGAGCTAGAATTTAGCAATCCTTCATTATTGGTTTTGACAGCAGGTGAAACAGAGTTTTTTGTAATAGCAAATGATGAAATGATTGGAAAAGGAGATCTAGAATCATTTGTACTTCCAGCATTAGGAAGCACTTCAGTGAGTGGTATTTTTCTTAGAGATTCCAATGTAGATTCACAAGTCTCAACAGTAAAGATAAGTGGGGTTACAAAGTATAATGTAATTTTTACATCTATTGATGTACCTTTTGTGTTTTATCCAACAGAAGAACAGGCAAGAGAATTTATACATCCAAATTAGTTTTTTAAAGAATGTTAACCGTTTTTGGTTCAACTGCATTAGATACTATTAGAACTCCAAAAAAAACTTTAAAAGATGTTCTAGGTGGAGCTGCAACGTTTGCAGCTATATCAGCAAGCAATTTTGTAAATACTGGATTAATAGCAGTTGTAGGAAAAGATTTTCCCAATGAGTATTATAAAATTTTATCAAAATATCTTGATTTGCAAGGATTGACAGTAAAGGAGGGGAAAACTTTTCGTTATGATGGAAGTTATGATAAAACACTTAGTTCCAGAGAAACTTTGAAAACTGAGCTTAATGTACTTGCAGATTTTAAACCAACAGTTCCTGAAGAATATAGAAAATCACAATTTGTGTATTTAGCAAATAATGATCCTGATCAAAATTCTACTCTTATCAAAGAATTTGATAAAGTAAAATTTTCAATGTGTGATACTATTGAATTTTGGATATCTACAAAACGAGAATCAGTAATTAAGATGATTAAAGCTGTAGATGCAGTTGTAATAAACGATGAAGAGGCTAAACTACTAACAAAAGAATTCAATTTGATCAAATGTGCAAAAAAAATGATGGAGTGGGGTGCAAAATATGTAATTATTAAAAAAGGTGAGCATGGATCAATGATGTTTTTTGATGATGTGATATTTCCATCTGTAGGATTTTCATTGGAAGATGTAGTAGATCCCACTGGTGCAGGAGATTCTTTTGCAGGTGCCATGATAGGATATTTAGCTAGTAAAAATTCAGTCAATCTATCAGATATTAAAAAAGCTGTAGTATATGGAAATGTTCTAGGTTCTTTTGCTGTTGAGAAATATGGATTGGATGGATTACTCCAAATCAAAAAAACAGATATTACAAAACGAGTTAAACTATATGAGAAAATGATCCGTTTCTAAAAAGATTTAAGTTTGATTATTTCTGCAGATGAATTGAATACTCATAAGATATGTCTGAAAAAATAGAAGATCGTTTAGAAACTATATTCCAACTACAAAAGGGTCTATCAGAAATGATGAAACTAGATAGATATCCAAAAGATTCTGAAGGACGAATTTCTGCTTTATGTACTGCAATTATGCATGAAGCAGTAGAACTGCAAAGAACTACAAATTGGAAGTGGTGGAAAACTCCAATTCCATTTGATGTATCTGAAGCAAGAGAAGAATTAATTGACATATGGCATTTTGTGATTCAGGCATCATTAGAGCTAAAGCTGACTCCAGATGATATTCTTGAGGAATATAAGAAGAAAAATGAGATCAATAGAGAAAGACAAAGAATAGGATATTAGATTACAAATTTTTTAATTGTATCAAAATTTGTTTCATTTATTATATTTACAAGATTAATTTCATTTTGAAAATAGTTTATTTCTGATTTAGTTACAGTAAGAAAGGGATCAGGACTAGTAGAATTGATTATTTTTCCATAATTATCAATTCCATTTTTATGTAATTCAAATAAAGAATGACCAGCTTTATGACCCAGAACTTCTTTGCCACAGATTATAATGGTTTTAATTTTTTTATTTTGATTAACATATTTAATTATAGAATCAATTCCTTTATTTTCAGAAAGTAGTCTTCCAACAATTGAAATATGATTCAAAAGTTCAGAATTTGAAATTTTTTTAAGCAAGTCCATACTTGAAAGCGTACAAATCGCTATAGAAGAATCAGCATTTCCTAGGTATGATTCTTCATGAATTGGCAATATGACCTTGCATAATTCTCCAATTATATTTCCAAGATTATTCATTTAGAATATCACGAAGAGTTTTTGCGATAAATTCAATATTTTTACTAGTAACTTTAGGATGTATTGGGAGGGATAAAACATGAGATGACGCCCATTCGGTTACCGGAAGTTTGATTTTTTGTTGGTAAAATGGTGTTTTATGAACTGGTATTGGATAGTAAGAAGCTGCACCAATTCCCTTAGCATTAAGTTTTTTCAAAATTTTATTTCTTTTTTCTGTAGCTATTGTGTAAAGATACCAATTTACATTTTCATAATTTCGTTGATGTGGGAGTATAATATCTAAATCAGAAATTAATTTTGATAAAAAATTTGCATTCTTTTGCCTTGTCTTAAGAAAACCAGAGAGTTTTTTCATTTGTATTGTTGCAATTGCAGCACTAATTTCTGGTAATCTTAGATTTAATCCAAATATTTTAGTATCGTATCCATGAACCATTCCATGATTTCTAATCATTAATAATTTATCTCGTAATTTTTTATTATTTGTTGCAATAAATCCTCCTTCTCCGGCAGTCATTACTTTTGCAGGATACATACTCCAACAACCTAAATCAAAAAAAGTTCCAGCATGTTTTCCTTTGTAGGTAGAACCTAATGATTGTGCAGAATCTTCTATTATGGGTAAGTTATGTCTTTTAGCAATTTCTGAGATTCTATCAATAAAAGATACATTTCCATAAAGATGAACAGGTATAATTGCTTTAGTTTTTTTTGTTATCTTTTTTTGTAGATCATCAGGATCCATGGTATAATTTTCTTTCAGTATATCAACAAAGATAGGTTTAGCCCCAGTAGACACTACAGAATTAGCTGTTGCAACAAATGTAAATGATGGAACGAGTACTTCGTCTCCTTTTTTGATATCCAGAGCATAAAGTGCGGCTTGTAAGGCTGCTGTACCAGAATTTACTGCAACGACATATTTTGATTTTATAAAGAGTGATGCTGATTTTTCAAATGCTTGTACATATTCTCCTCCGTGATTAGCTGCTGATGTAAGTGCACCATTTTTGAGGACATTAGTCACTGCAGATATCTCGTCTTTACCTACAAATGGGACATTAATTGCAATTTTCAATAGGTATTCTCTTTAAAACTAATCTATAAATCTCATGAAATAGGCATGAATTTTTATATTTCAAAATTAGGAAATTCGCATAATGAATCAACGTCATCTTGAAAAGTCAGATGCTGGTTACAAAGTTTACCTATACATTTTCTATGTTTGTGGATTCATTATGGTTTCAAGTCTTGTTTTTGGAGTTTACATTACTATGATAGAATGGTTGGAAAATGGAACATATGTAATGGGAGAAGCAATACAAAATACTTTCATACCATTTGAAAATTTTTCAAGAGTTTCAACATGGATATTTTTTTCTACAATTATTGGATGGTACTGTGTTTCAAGAATAGGATGGAGAAGAACTGCAGGAAATAAAATTGTTGGTTGGAGAATGGCATTGCTTCAGCTAATGTTGTTAGGATTTGCAATTATTACACTGTATGAGGTATTATACAATTTTACGGTCTTAAATGCAAAGATTACTGCAAGTATGATTGAAGGTAATGTTCTTAATATTGATATGTTATCAATTGCATATCCTGATCCAGATAGACCATGGAATTTAATTTTTGCAACAAAAGTTTGGCTTGCAGCATTTATCATCAGTACTCATGCATTTTATCTCAGTACTAAACCAAGAAAAAATTTAGAAGCAGAGTTATAGATTAAAAAATATTCATCTAGATACAAACATTTTTCCTAGTTTTTCTTGATCAGATTTTACTTTACCAAATGCCTTTCTATGAGTGGAATTACAAAATTTTACTGTTTCTGAACGGGGATCATGCTTTCTTGTTTCCTCTATAATTCTACCACACCAAAAGCAATATTCTTTCTTGATGGCACCAAGTTCCCATCCTAAAAATTTAGAGTCATAGTATCCTTTTTCTTTTGGACGTATAGAATTTAGAAAATCTCCATTGTCAGATTGAACCCAAATATTTTTTATTTTAGGATGAAATGGTTTATTCCATCGTCTTTTTTTGTCATCCCATTCAATATTATTATCAGTACAAAATTTATGAAATTGCTCCTCAAATTGTTTAGAAACCATGATTTTGTTCATATTTTCGCCTATGAAAGTATTCGCAAAAAGACAATCTGTTAAACTAAATGATTTTTTTGTTTATTTCAAGAGTTTTTTAGAATCAAGTGAGTTTTAGTAAAAAACTGTTTTTCTACTAGATAATACTATACTAAACATGGGATTATTTGGTAATTCTAATGAAACAAAATGCAAAAAGTGTGGGACTGTACTTTCTGATCCAGAAAGACTAAAAAAACATCAAGAAATTGCACACAATAAGAAAAAAGAAAAGTGTAGAGCTTGTGGTACAGAATTTGATTCTTTAGAAGATCTAAGAAAGCATAAAAAAAATTGTAAATAATGGTATTTTTAATTATTTTATCTGCCAAAAAAAACTTTAATCAATATTATTTTTTTGAGTAAGTTTATTTTTTACAAACTTAGTTTGTTTACTAATCAACATTTGTGATAAAGATTATCTGTTCCTAATTTATATATTTTAGAGAGTTCTTCATCTGCCTCTTCTTTGCTCATTAAATCTTTTTGCGTAAAAGTTCGAAATTTTTCATTATATTCAATATCATCATGATGCCCAGACATGCAAAATAATCTTGATTTATTTTTTCCTCTATATTCTGTAATGATGCCTCTTTTAATTAATAGATCAATATAGTTAGTTAGTGTTTGATGTTCAATTTTTGCTTCTATTGATAATTGCATGAAAGAAATCCAGTTTTTATAAGTTGTAAATTTTTCGATTATTGTAATAATTCTTCGTTCTCCTCGTTGCCATTTATCTTCAATCATTATTTTCAGTCAATTCCTGTGTTTGATTTACCAATAAATAATAAAAATAAATTCTAAACACTCAGATAACCTGCTCATGTTTAGGTGAACGTTTTAATGCTTTTTCTATTGCTTCCAAATTTGCAATCTCATTTTTAGAGCTCATTGTCAGGATTTTAATCATTTCAGAGCCTATTTGTACTGCTTGTTCAGGTAATGTATCTAGAAATTTTTGTAAACCTTTTTTGTAGTTTTCAATGAGTTCTAATCCTTCTTCAAGTGTCATAATAATGATTAGTCACTTGACTATTTCAAATCTTGCAAATTCCAATTAAACTATTATTTCAAATAACTTTATAGACCTACATCTCAGAAGTTGTTTTGATTTGGATATCACTGAAAAAGTTGAATTAATTGAAAGACCTCCTACTGAAGAGGTAGTTACACATGATGAGTTAATTGAATTATTCAAAACAAATTCTTCCCCAAAACATTACATTGGTTTAGAGATTTCAGGGTTTTTACATTTAGGGAGTTTAATCAGTACAGGTTTCAAGATTAATGATTTTGTCAAGGCTGGTGTAAAGTGTACCGTATTTCTTGCAGATTGGCATACTATGATCAATGATAAACTAGGAGGAGATTGGGAGATGATCTCCAAAGTTTCAAAATATTATCAAGATGCTTTCAAATTGGTATGCCCTGAGGCAAACATTGTTTTAGGTTCAGATCTTTATCAAGAAAAAACAGATTATTGGTCTGAACTTGTGAAATTTACTAAACATGTGTCACTAGCAAGAACAATGAGAACACTAACCATTATGGGACGCTCAGAAAACGAAGAAAAAATAGATCTTGCAAAATTATTGTATCCACCAATGCAAGCAGTTGATATTCATTTTTTAGATGTTGACATAGCTCATGCTGGCATGGATCAGAGAAAGATCCATATGCTAGTTAGAGAGATTTTCCCAAAAATGAAATGGAAAGTTCCAGTTGCAGTTCATCATAAATTATTACCAGGTCTTTCAAAACCAGCAGACACAAATGACACACAAATTTTAGGAAAAATGAGTAAATCAGATCCAAATTCTGGAGTTTTTATTCATAATTCAGATGATGAAATAAGAACAAAGATCAAAAAAGCATGGTGTGAAGAAGCAAATATTCAGAATAATCCATTATTAGAAATTTCAAAATATGTTATATTTCATGAATTTAAGGAAATCAAAGTAGAAAGACCAGAGAAATTTGGTGGAAATATTACATATACGGATTATAAACAATTAGAATCTGATTTCGCTGCGAAAAAATTACATCCAACTGATCTTAAACAAACTGTTGGTGAGTATCTAGTTAAGGTGATTTCACCAATTCGTGAAAAGTTGAATCTAAGCGAAGAATTATTTGAAGCAATTAAGAAAAGTCATTAGACTTTAAGATTTGGATTTGTTTGTTCTTCTAAATTATATTTTGATTTGTAGCCTCTAGGATTGATCATTAAATCTTTGTAAGTATAAGTTGATGAGTTTCCAATAATTACTGTACTGATCATTCCTAATTGATCAGAATGATTTGGAAGATTTTCTAAATCTGTCATAACAATTGTTTGTGAATCTCTGAATGCACCTTTGATTATTGCCACAGGAGTTGTAGGTGTTCTATACTTTAGAAGAATTTTTCTTGTATCTACTAGTTGATGTATTCTTTTTTTGCTTGCTGGATTATATATCACAATTACAAAATCTCCTTGCGCAGCAGCTTCAACTCTTTTTGTTATTATTTCCCATGGAACTAATAAATCGCTCATACTTACAACTGCAAAATCTGTCATTAATGGTGAACCAATTATTGATGCACATGAGTTTAAAGCAGAAACACCTGGAACTATTTCAACTTGTAAACCATCTTTAGGATTCCAATTTGATGCTGCAAGTGTTTCATAGATTAATCCTGCCATTCCATAAATTCCAGGATCACCACTTGAAACAAGCGAGACTATTTTTCCAGATTTTGCTAGATCAATACATTGATGAGCACGTTCAACTTCTTGCGTCATTGCGTAGCGATGAACTGTTTTACCGTCAATAAGATCTTGTACTAAATTGACATAAGTTTCATATCCTACTATTGTATCGCTTTCTTCAATTACTTCTTTAGCTCTGAATGTCATATGATCATGATGTCCAGGACCAACACCAACAATGTAGAGTTTACCAGTCAATTTTACAATAAATTTTCTTTCAAGTAATTTATCCGTTTAGTGATTTATTTTTTATTGGAATGGATCTATGAAGGGGCTATTCACTATGTGATGACTATTCATGGGACGTGCTAAACTGACTGAAATTAGGTCATTTGCTTTGAATGAGTTAATATCAGATATTGTTTCAAGAATTTTTGCATTTTCTGGGTTATTCCATTCGATAATATAGATACGCCATATAGGACTATAGTTTTCAGAGCCAGGGATTACTGTAGCTATTCCTGGTTGAAATCCCAGAGATCCTGAACCTTTAATCCCATTTTGGAATTGAAATAGATCAACTGCTGAGGAATTTGTAATTAGATTTTCTGATCTGGGTGAAAATGGAACACCCATCATTTCAGCTGGGCCAGAAGGTGTTGCATCAGTTACTATGTAGTAGATTGTTTGTCCATCTGGTCCCCATCCGCGATGAGCAACAAATGTTACTGTCATCTCATCTTTGTTAATTTCAGTAATTTGACCTCCACTAAATGTTAAATCATCGGTGATTTCTTTATCATCTCTTACTAACATTTGTCCATCAGGCCAGATTATTTGAGGAGCATTGATTACTATGCCAGTTTTATTAAATTCAACTCTTCCATCTTCTTCTGCATTAATGACTTCTTCAGATGATTCAAGAATTTCTGCATTTTGACCTTTTTTCCATGTAACTTGAATGACAGAATTTAGTGCGCTGTATTCTAATTCTTGAGATGGAGTACTAGAAAAAATTTCTTTTTGATGTCCATATATTCCATCTCCTTTAACACCATTTTTAAAAACAAATATTTTCTGTAGAGTATTCTCTGGTGTTTTTTCGATTGGAGGAGCAGTCTCAACTTTCCAACCCTGATTTTTAGTAATCATTTCAGCATATTCTTGCTGACTAGAATCTGTTATAATGTAAAAAATTGAATTGCCATTATAGAGTCCTTCATGCATTGGAATAATTGCAGCAACATTTGTTCGTGATAATAGTAATGATGGTTCTTTTTGTACTTCAATTTTTTGCGTAATTATTTCGATTGGTTGTCCTCTAATCCAACCATCAACACTGACGGTGGATGTAAACTCTTTTGAATTGAGAGAGTGTAATGCTAGAGCAGCTCCTGTAAATTCAAAGGAACCAGATTTAGTCTTAAGATCAATTAGAGATATTGCGTAAATGGTATTTCCATCAATAGTCCATGTTGGTTGTCCTTTAGCATCATTACTATTTATTTCATGTAAAACAACAATCTCTACAGGTTCGCTTGAAGTAAATGTCATTGAGCCATCATAAAGAGTGCCTTCATTTGGGGATAGAATTAGTGCTAATTGGTGATTTTCATGGCCTTGCCCTGGATCTTGAGAAGAAATTATTGTTTTAGTAAAATTAATTTTTTTTGTAGAATTTGCATCAACAAAATTATCTGAAATAAATGAAACAGTGAGAATTCCTGTGGTGAAAATACCTAGAATTAAGATAATAACTAATCGATTCAATGAAAATCTTTGAAACTGTTCCCTTAAATTATTTTATTTTTAGTTAATTTTATCAAGTTCAAATGCATCATGTAAAGCCTGAACTGCTACATTAGAGTCAGAATCTTTGACAACAAATGCAAGATTGAGTTCAGATGAACCTTGAGTAATCATTGCAACATTGACTTTGTTTTTCTCTATTGCTCCAAAGACTTTGGATGCAACACCGACAGTACCACGCATGCCTAAACCGATAAGCGCAATAATTGCAACATCAGTAGTTACTTCAAGTTTTTTGATTATTTTTCCTAAAAGTTCCATTTCTAATGCATTAACTGCTTTGTCTAGATCAGTATTTTTTACTACAATAGTAATACTAGATTCGGATGGGTTTTGAGAGATCATCATTACATTAATACCAGATTTAGCAAGAGTTGTAAAGATTTTTGCAGCAGTCCCAGGAGTACCAACCATACTGCCTCCACGAATATCGATTAGTCCATTGTGACGAATACTACTCACACATTTGACAGTATTTTTAGTAGATACTGAAGGAGAATCAGTTACTAATGTTCCTTCATTTTTTACATTAAAGGAATTTCTTATCTTCATTGGAATTTTTTTTGTTAATAATGGCTCAAATGTTCGTGGATGAATTTGTTTAGCTCCAAATAATGCCATTTCAATTGCTTCAATGTAAGAAACCTCTTTGAGTAATTTCGCATTTTTAACAATTTTTGGATCTGCTGTCATTAATCCATCTATATCACTCATTAACCAAATTTCATCAGCCTTTATGCAAGAACCGATAATTGTTGCTGTATAATCCGAACCTCCTCTACCAAATGTAGTTACATGCCCATGTTGATCTGCCCCTGCAAATCCACCTATTACTGGAATTGTTTTCTTAGAAAATTGTAAATCAATAGTTTTAGAAACTCTTAGTCTTGTAGTATCCATTAATGGCTTAGACTCCCCAAAATTTGAATCAGTAACAATCCCAACTTCTTTACCGGTTAGAGATATTGATTTTTTACCTATATCATTAATTGCAAAAGAAATTAATTTTATTGAAAGACGTTCGCCAAATGAAATTAAATAATCCATTGATCTAGGGGTTACTTCTCCTAATAGAACCATGCCTTCAATTAATGCAACAAGTTCTTGAAAATCTGTATCTAATTTTTCTAATAATTTTTTTCTAATTGTTGATTTTTTGATTGTTTGTTTTGCAAGTTGTTTATGTCTATTAATAATTTTTAATGCCAGTTGTTCAGCCTTGTTTTTGTTTTCTTTTTTTATAGATTGAGATATTTCTATTAGATCATCAGTGGTACCACTAATTGCAGAACAAACTATTACTATTTCATTATGTTTGGATAATAAATTGACGTAGTTTGCAATAGCTTGAATATCTATAGCGGATGAAATTGATGTTCCGCCATATTTTAGAACTAGTCTCAATTCAAAATACCTGAATCAGTTAATCTTTAAATGCTTTAACTTTCTACTCGTGGAGCCAGATAAAAGTGGATTCTGCCTATGTTTGCTACTTTGAATTCAATTCTTAGAGGTTTTGCACTGGAGAATTCGCATGTAATTTGACCTGCGGTTGTACCTACTGCTTTAACTACGGGATTTAGATATTCGAGACTATACGTACCAATACTATCCTCTTTTGAAGAGATTTCGCCTATTTCATCCGTATCCTTTTCAAGATCAATTACAACTTCACCAGAATCGCCTTTTCCAGAAAAATCTGCTTTAGAATCAGATGTATGAATAGTCAGATAATCAGATACAACTTGTACATCTCCCAAAATTTTGTCAAATCTAGAAGATGATAAAGTGATTTTAGAATCATATGGAATTTTTGGTAACGGTGTATCAGTTGCAGAGCTTTCAATTAAACGCATTTTGTATTTTTTATTTTTACCAATTGTTACAAGTAACATGTTTTGTTCAGAAATACTAATTTCTATACTATCTTTTTTATCAGCTCTTTTGATAAGTTTAGAAAATTCATCTATCCTGACTCCAAATTTTATATCACTATCACATTCATATTTTTCAAATGCAGAGTTGGGCCAAGATATATCAATTAGAGCTACATGAGAAGGATCCATTCCTCGAAAAGTAATTCCTTCCGCTGTTGCAACAAAAGTAGCTTCCTCTACAAGTGTAGATATAGCTGAGATGATAGCTTTTAAATCATCTGAACCACTTGTTTTTGCTTCGAAATTCAAACTAATTCTTTTGAGTTTTATGTTCCAGTTAAACGTTATGCGTAATTACGCCAAGTGTATCTACATTTTGAACATCGATAGAATTGAGTTGTGGGTTCATCTGCACTTCTAGTTTGTAACATCCACCAAACTGCTTCATCATTACCACATTTTTCACATTCAATTTTAATTGTAGGTAATGTATCCACTGTTTCATTTTCAGCTAATACATTGAATTGTGATTCATGTTCTTGAATTGTCTTTTTTGTTTGATTTGTTTCTTTTCCCTCAACATAATCACATTTTGGACATTGAAGACCAGAATCACCTTTTTTTAATTTAACCTCACAACTGGGGCAAAATTTCATCTAATTTACCTTAATTTTAGAATTAAATAATTGTTTAAATTCATTAGCCATTTTTATTGCTGAATCTGTTGCTTTTTTGATTTCTTGCATTGGTTTAGTGTTTGAATTTATTCGCATCCAGCACTCATTAGTAAGAGGATGTTTTACTATAACACCTGCAAAGTCGATATTTGATTCCTTTAGAAGCTCATGTTGAATTATGTATAAAATTCCTATATCGGTTTCTGTGATAGAAAGGCTAATTTCCTTAGGTTCTGAACTGATAACTTGAGCATTCATGTATTCGGAAAAAGCACTTATTGTGGATATAAATCATTAT